>JAEEGL013025112.1_pt1 | contig 29309 bp, 27 predicted proteins | sample 9134231 | NCBI WGS metagenome assembly JAEEGL01 (sample SAMN16246548, study PRJNA631951) | gut metagenome | biome: gut microbiome; feature: rumen; material: fiber-attached | host: Bos | place: Iran: Karaj | collected 2018-10 | reverse complement strand
TGTTCAAAAGTTAATTCTTCCATTCTTTTTGAACCTCCTCAATAAGATTTTGCGGAGTAGACGCCCCCGCTGTAATACCCACCAGTCGAACAGATTTAGGTACTTCTAAATTCAAGTCATCCAGTGTTTCTATGAAATAGGTGTGCTCACATCTTGCGGCGCATATATCGTATAATTTCCGCGTATTTGAGGAATGCTTGCCACCTATGACTATCATAACGTCTGCTCTTGAAGCAAGGTCCTCAGCCTCGTTCTGACGCGTAAGAGTAGCGTTACAGATAGTATTCATAACATTAACATTATACTCTGACGATATCAGTATTTCAACTATATCTTCAAATTTCTTATGATTAAAAGTAGTCTGCGAAACCAATGTTATCGGCCTGTCGGAAAGGGGTTTATACGATCGTGCCGCCTCGACGTTTTCGATGATCTGAACAGGCCCGTGACACCATCCCATTATCCCCTCTACTTCGGGGTGATCCGCAGAACCCAGTATCAGTATCTCTCCGCCGTTTTCGGACGCTTCCAGGACCGCATCATGTATCCTTTTTACAAAAGGACATGTGGTGTCGACTATCTCAAATCCGAGATCCGAGATCGCGTTGTATACCCCTTCGCTCACGCCATGTGAACGAATGACGATGACCGTATCCTTCGGATCAAGTTTTTTAAGTTCCTCAAGGTCATTTACAATGTCAACTCCGCGCTCTTTCAGATCGTTCACCACGGATTCGTTGTGGATTATCGGACCGAAGGTATATATTTTCTTATCGCTTTCGCTGAGTTCATAGACCGTATCTACTGCCCGCTTTACCCCGAAACAGAAGCCGGCCGATCTGGCGGTTATCACTTCCATGGCTTATTTCCCCTGCACCTCGGAAGCCAGTTCCATGATCCTGTCCGTGACCTCCTCAATCGTCATATATGACGAATCAACAAGGATCGCATCTTCGGCCTGCTTAAGAGGAGCTATCTCGCGGTTCATGTCGCGCTCATCACGATCTATGATATCCTTTTCGATCACATCCAGATCCGGTGTCTCCCCCTTGGCGACCAGTTCATCGTAGCGTCTTTTGGCTCTTACCGCACTTGATGCGGTAAGATATATCTTGAGCTCGGCATCGGGAAGGACACATGTACCTATATCCCGTCCGTCCATCACAACATCATGTTCCGCAGCGATCTTGCGCTGAAGGTTCAGGAGCGTGCTCCTGACAGCGGGGATCTGTGCAACCACCGAAGCCATATTGCCCACCGCTTCATCACGGAGTCTGTCGGTCACATCGGTGCCGTTTAAGAACACACGCTGTACCCCGTCCGCATAACCTATGTTTACATCAGCTTTAGCTGCGGTTTCAGCTATCAGATCATGATCATCCGTGCCGGTATCCTCTTCTGCGCAATACAGTCCTATGGCACGAAACATCGCACCCGTATCTACATAAATGAATCCGAGGTTCTTTGAAACCAGTTTTGCTATCGTGCTCTTACCTGCTCCGGCTGGTCCGTCTATCGCTATGTTCATTTCATGTCCTCCGTTTAAGTCCATGCAGAGCGTGTTCCGGCCAGATATCCGGTGGACCACGCTATCTGCAGATTAAAACCGCCGGTAAGTGCATCTACATCTATGATCTCTCCCGCAAAAGAAAGTCCTTTGACGTTTCGCGCGCACATTGTAGACGGATCTATCTCTTTTACATCCACTCCGCCCCGGGTTATGATCGCTTCATTGAACCCCGCAGTTCCCACAGGATGTACTACAAGCCCTTTTATGAGCTTTACGAGCCTTGTTCTTTCCTCACCCGTTATCTGGTGAACCTTTTTATCGGGCGCTATGCCCGAAAGATCTATTACTACAGGGATCAGGCTTTTGGGAAGCAGATCAGTCAGGGAATTGGAATAATCCCTGTTGGAATATTCCTTGAAATCCCTGAGTATCCTCTCATCGAGTTTATCTGCACTCAGTCCCGGTTTACAGTCAATAACGATCCTGTATCCCGGCTCATAATAACTGCTTGCGGATAATGCGAGAGGTCCGCTTATGCCCTTATCGGTAAAAAGCATCTCACCGAGTTCATCATATATCTTACGCTTGTCGTTTAAAAGCGTGAGCTTTACGTTTCTGAGCGAAAGTCCCTGCACGGAAGGGATCCAGTCATCGGAACATATTATCGGGACAAGAGCGGGCCGCGCTTCATTTATCTTTATGCCGGCTTTCTTAAGGATCGCATATGCCCTGCCGTCAGAGCCTGTCGTCGGATAGCTCGCGCCTCCGCATGCGATTATCACATGATCTGCCCTGATTATCTCTTGGCCTCTCACGACCACGCCGCACACACGGCCGTCCGATATATCGAGTGCAGTCATCTCGCAATCCAGTCTGACATCGACGCCCAGCCTGTCCATGCGTCTCTTAAGGGCCCTGATGACATCCGAAGCATGGTCTGATACGGGAAACACCCTTCCGCCGCGCTCGGTTTTGGTCTCACAGCCTTCCTCATTCATGAGACGTATCGTATCCGCATTATCCCATGCCCCGAAGGAACTGTAGAGAAACTTGGGATTACGTACCACATTCTTCATCAGATCTTCGGCGGGACAATCATTGGTCAGATTACATCTTCCCTTACCGGTTATGTATATTTTCTTGCCGAGTTTTTCATTGCGTTCAAGAAGCGTGACCGAACACCCGGATTCGGCGGCTCCGATGGCAGCCATCATCCCGGCGGCTCCGCCTCCGACGACGATTATGTTCATATCCGATCATTCCTTATTTCCGGGATTGTTTTTCCACAGGGGAACGTTCAGCATGGGCTCGTCACCTATGAAATTGATCTCGTCGTTTAAGTAAACCTGATAATTATTCCAGGCAAATTCGAGATTCTTTAAGTTTTCTCTGGTGGAATCAGGTGATTTGAGTACGAAAGCAACCACAAGCGCATTGATCACGCTGAGCGGTGCGACCAGAGAGTCAACGATGGAGACCATGTCGCTCCTGGCCAGCAGGTTGCATGAACTGTAAAGATTGAGAGGACTGTAAACGGAATCGGTGATGGTTATGACCTTGGCATTGCGGTCGCTCGCAAACTCCATCGCCTTAAGTGTCCTCATGGAATATCTGGGAAAAGAGATGCCCACCACGCAATCCTCATCGGATACGCGGATCATCTGCTCAAAAGTCTCCGTAACGGATGTAGTGTTGATAAGTATGACATCAGGTCTTACCATGCTGAGATAAAAATGCAGAAATCTGGCGAGAGGCTCACAGCTCCTGAGCCCCATGACATAGACATGCTTAGCCGTCAGCATATAGTCGACCGCGGTTTCAAACGCAACCGGATCAAGGTTTTCTATGGTATGCTGGATCTTCTCGATATCCGATCCGAGGACCATGTTGAGTATGTCGGACTGACTGCTCTTACCGTATCTGACATCCATCTTCGATACGGCCGAGAGCTTGTCCTGAATAAAGAATTCAAGATCTCGCTGGAAGTCGGGATAACCGTCATATCCCAGGAAAGTCGCAAACCTTACGACCGTGGATTCGGAGACATGGACTTCCTCTCCTATCCTGGCCGCCGTCATAAAAGCCGCCTGCTCAACGTTATCATAGATATATGAAGCAATGGCTTTCTGCCCCTTGCTCATACGTGAATAGTTCTCGTTGATGCGGGTTATAAAATCCTTCTTGTTCTCCATCAGGCGAATACCCTTTCGGCATCCTCGAGGAGTTTACGTGTAGCATTTATGTCAAGATCGTAATCATCTGTAAGCGACATGCAGGCACTGCCGTGAATGAGCATCCACATCTTCATGAACAGTCCCTGAGGATCGGATGCGCCCTCGGCCCTGGCTTGAGCGATCTGCTCTTTTAAGAATCCCGTTTCCCCGTTAAGGAGTTCGACCAGGCTTCTTCCGTATCTGTTATCCGAAAGGAACAATAACCTGAATACCTGCTTGTTGGTCTGTGCAAAACTGATATAAGCAAGTCCGAGATTCACAAAAGGAACCTTGCTGTCCGAAGGATAGGTCGCGCAATGATCGCTGAATATCCTGGCACAGACACCGAACACGTCGGCATTAAGCTCATCCATGTTCTGATATGCCCTGAATATGGGCTGCGTGGAGCACCCTGCCTCTTTAGCTAGTTTCCTTGCGGTAAGGGCATCCATGCCTTCTCTCTTAAGAAGACTGACAGCCGCTTCCACGAGGCTTTCTTTAGTAATGGATATGGTTCTAGGCATAGTAACTCCCCCCTGTGATATGTATTGATCCTGTTCGGATTATGTTAACTTATAACATATGTTATTATAATTCAACTAAATAGGGACTGTCAATGGTGTAAAAAAAGGATTTTTGGCAAAAATCCTTTTTTTACACTAAAAAAAGACTCCGGATGGACCGGAGTCTTTTTAATGTCATGTTTTTGATGTGCTTAAACGGGATATGATCCGTTAGCCTTGTCGGCAACCGCACCATCGATACCGGTCTGCTGAGCTTCACGATATTCGAAGAAGTCATTTGCAACCTGAGGGAAAAGTGCATATGAGAGCACATCCTCTTCCTGCTGCTTGTACTGCTTCATCTCGGATTCAAGTATTCCGAGCTCGGGTTCAGTACGTCCGGTAGCCTCAGCACTTCTTGCGGTGGATCTGGGTTCTCCAGGGATGACCTTATCAATGACTTCCTGATTCATGGGTTTGTTGGTCTGTCCGTAATTATCGCGGAGCAGAGCCTTGAACTCACCGGTAGCCATCTTATATCTCTCGCCCATCAGGACATTGAATATAGCCTGAGTTCCGACGATCTGTGAAGAAGGTGTAACAAGCGGAGGCTCGCCGCAGTCCTTACGAACTCTCGGGATCTCCTCAAGCACTTCTCTGTACTTGTCTTCCGCATTCTGCTCTTTCAGCTGGCTTACCATGTTGGAAAGCATTCCGCCGGGAACCTGATACAGAAGAGTCTTGATATTAACACCGAGAACCTTGGTGCTCATCAGGCCGCTCTTTAAGCACTCCTCTCTGTAAGGAGTAAAGTAATCTGCGATCTCGGCCAGGATCTTCTGATCGTAACCTGTATCATACGGGGTACCCTTGAAGGTCTCAACCATAACCTCGGTCGCAGGCTGTGAAGTACCGAGTGCAAAAGGTGAAATTGCGCAGTCGATAACGTCAACGCCGGCTTCTACTGCCTTGAGGTATGTCATCGAAGCAACACCTGAAGTGTAATGTGTATGAAGCTGGATGGGAAGCTTGGTGTTCTCTTTAAGAGTCTTAACAAGCTCAGCAGCCTTATAAGGAACGAGAAGTCCGGCCATATCCTTGATACAGATGGAATCGGCACCCATCTCCTCGATCTTCTTGGCTGTGTCAGCCCAATACTCGAGTGTATAAGCATCACCCAGTGTATATGACAGAGCTATCTGAGATGAACCTCTGCCCTCCTGAGCTTTGATCTTATTGGTAGCATCTACGGCTGCCTGAAGGTTACGAAGGTCGTTCAGGCAGTCAAATATTCTGATGATATCGATACCGTTTGCGATCGACCTCTCAACGAAAGCATATACAACGTCATCGGCGTAAGGACGGTAACCAAGGATGTTCTGTCCGCGGAAGAGCATCTGAAGCTTGGTATTCTTAAATCCGTCACGCAGTTTACGAAGTCTGTCCCAGGGATCTTCCTTGAGGAATCTGAGGGAAGCATCAAATGTAGCTCCGCCCCAGCACTCTACTGCGGCATAGCCGACCTTATCCATAGTTTCAACGATCGGGAGCATTACTTCTGTGGGCATTCTGGTGGCGATCAGGGACTGATGAGCGTCACGCAGTACGGTTTCCATTATTCCGACCGGTTTTTTTACCTGTTCTGACATATCATTATCTCCTTATGTTTATTTAGAATACTCCGAATACAGCCATGAATGTACCGGCGGCAACAGCCGTACCGATAACACCTGCCACATTGGGTCCCATTGCATGCATCAGCAGGAAGTTGGTAGGATCTGCTTCAGCACCGACCTTCTGTGACACGCGGGCTGCCATAGGTACCGCGGAAACGCCCGCAGAACCGATCAGAGGATTAACTCTGCCCTTGGTTACCAGACACATTATCTTACCGAACAGCACACCGGCTAATGTACCGAACGCAAACGCGATCAGACCGAGAGCCACGATCTTCAATGTATCGAGGTTTAAGAAAGCCTCTGCCGATGTGGTTGCTCCTACAGATGTACCGAGAACGATAACAACTATATACATAAGAGCATTGGATGCCGTTTCCTGAAGCTGACGTACCACGCCCGACTCTCTGAAGAGGTTTCCGAGCATCAGCATACCTACAAGGGGAGCTGTGGTAGGAAGGATCAGACAAACAACGATGGTAACGATTATAGGGAAAAGGATCTTCTCAAGCTTGGTTACCGGACGAAGCTGGGCCATCTTGATCTTACGTTCCTTCTCTGTGGTAAAGAGCTTCATGATGGGCGGCTGTATGATCGGCACGAGTGACATATATGAATATGCCGCTACGGCGATAGGTCCGAGAAGTGCCGTCTGTCCGAGTTTACCGGCCAGGAATATGGATGTAGGACCATCCGCTCCGCCTATGATCGATATGGCAGCTGCTGCCTTGTCGTTGAAGCCCATACCGATGGCTCCGAAGTATGCGGCGAAGATACCGAACTGAGCTGCTGCTCCCAGCAGGAAGCTTGTAGGATTGGCTATAAGGGGACCGAAGTCTGTCATTGCTCCGACGCCCATGAATATCAGGGACGGAAGGATCGACCACTCATCAAGCAGATAGAAGTAGTACAGCAGACCGCCGCCTGCTCCGCCTTCGGATACCGGATGCATGATATCCGGATATATGTTAACGAGTAACATACCAAAAGCGATCGGAACTAACAGCAGAGGTTCAAATCCCTTGGCAATAGCCAGATATAAGAACACTAACGCTACGACTATCATCAGGTAGTTACCGACAGTCAGATTGAAAAACGCTGTCTGATGTACCAGATTGTCAAGCGTATTTGCTACATATGACATTTCATACCTCCTGTAAAACCGTTCTGCTGATTAGTTAAGGGTTGCAAGAACAGTTCCCGCCTCAACGGCATCACCGACAGCAACATCAATACTTGCCACTGTTCCGTCTTCAGGAGCGACTACGGGGATCTCCATCTTCATGGCCTCAACAACGACTACGGTATCACCCTTCTTTACGCTCTGACCAACATTAGCCTCGATCTTGAAAACTTTTCCTGCAGCTCCGGCCTCAACCTTGATGGATCCTGCTCCTACAGAAGCGGGCTTGGGAGCGGGTGCTGCTGCGGGTGCAGCCTTGGGAGCTGCGGGAGCGGAAACGGCAACACCGCTTCCGGCACCTTCTTCTACAGTGACATCATATACATTTCCGTTTACCGTAATGGTGTAATTCTTCATCTTGGTACCATACCTTTCTTATCTGAATCGTATCTTACGCTTATCTTCTGCGTATGCTTCTAACTACATATCCGTCAGTGCCGGCAGTACCGCCTGCAGCGCCTTCGTAGGCAGCTATGGCAGCACTGATCACTGCTATAAGTTCCTGATCATCCTCTTTCTTGGAGATCTGAGCTATCGTATTATCTACTGCTGTCTCAGCGACTGACTTCTCTGAAGTCTTATTCTTTCCGGAGAAAGCGTCCTGAATCTTCGGTATCAGCTTAAAGCAGCTGATGATCAGACATATCAGTATCAGAACCGCGAAAACGGTACCCATACCGATCAGAGTATTAAGTCCTGCCTTGCCCATCATCTCAGCGAGCGTATACTGGACCGTAGCGGAAATGCTGCTTGCAGATCCATCTTTTCCGATTATGATCTCAACAACGGAATCTCTTACCGTTCCGCCTGCAGTAACATCAATCACTACCTGATCAGTGTCGATATCGGACTCAACATCCTTGACCCCGGTGTATTCACCCATCTCCTCCAATGCATTCTGCCAGCTTATCAGACCGTTATAGCTCGCTTCGTCGTTTTCGTACTGATCGATCAGTCCGGAGCGAACGACGAAATCCATATTATCAACAGTCTGAGTACCTATTTTAGTTGCTTCTTCGGGAGTGCAAAGGGGTTTCTCGACACTTACGCTCTCAGAGCCGCAGGCAACCAAGCCGCACATGCAGGCAAGTATACCTATTATTGCCAGACTCTTTTTCATAGTGTTCACCTTTCCTTTATACTGTTCCATGTTTCTTAGCGGGGCCCTCTACAGCCTTGGTCGCAAGCATCTCGAATGCACCGATGAGGTACTTTCTTGTGTTGACAGGCTCGATGATGGTATCTACATACCCGCGTGCAGCTGCTGACTCAACATTGTTCTGCAATGCTGCATATTCCGAAGCAGTCTTGGCGATCTCATCAGCACTCTTGTCCGAAGCGAGGATCTTGGCTGCTGCGTCGGCTTCCATACATCCGATCTCGGCATCAGGCCATGCAAAGCACATATCTGCGCCCAGGCCCTTGGAATTCATGGCTGCATAAGCGCTGCCGAATGCCTTGCCGGTGTAAACATTGATCTTGGGAACAGTCGCATTTGCGAAAGCAAATGTGAGTTTTGCAAGATTTGCAGGGAGTTTCTTCTCTCCGCACTTGCATGCTTTGAATCCGGTAACATCCGTAAGAGTAAGGATCGGGATATCAAAAGCATCACAGAACTCTGCGAAGCGGGCTGCCTTGGCGGCACCGGCTGCAGACATCTTCTGATCTTTATTGGCGATACAGCCGACTGTTGCTCCGCCGAGACGGATCAGAGCTGTATACATGTCTTCGGTAAACCCTCTGCGGGTCTCAAATACCGTACCGTTATCTGCGATGGATGCTACAAGCGCTTCTACATCACCTGAAGCAGATGTTGCGCGATTAAGATCGTCATCACACTCGTCAACGGCTATATCCGAATTATTGGAGGGAAGAAGTTCGATAAGCTTGCGGATCTGAGAATAAACTTCAGCTTCATCTGCGCTGACATCCACGTTGCCGGCTTCGGACTGGAAATCAGCTGCCGAAGTGTCGCACTTGCCTGAATTGTTACCTTCAATCGCGTTGGGTGAGTTTACGAAAAGTTTGCCTTTTGAAGCCTCAACAAGAACGAAATCGCTCATTGCGCCTGCTATTGCAAGTCCGCCTCCGCAGTTTCCGAAAACCGCCGTGATCTGAGGGATCACTCCGCTTGCTTCGGACTGCTTGAGATATATCTGAGCAAAACTGTTGAGCGCATCTGTAGACTCCTCGAGTCTGAGTCCCGTCGAATCGATAAGTCCGATGATGGGAGCGCCGGTCTTTAATGCAAGATCATAAAGACCTGCTATCTTCTTTGCGTGCATCTCGCCTATGCTGCCGCCCAATACTCCGGGATCCTGCGCATATACATAAACAAGACGACCTTCGATCACTCCGTATCCGGTGACTACACCGTCAGAGGGAGTATCTGTCTGTTTCAGATTGAAATCTGTTGCTCTTGCCTTAACTTTTGCACCGATTTCAACGAAACTGTTGGCATCGAGCAGGGAATCGATCCTGGCTCTTGCTTGCGTGGTACTACTCATTTATCTAAGCCCTCCATTTAAAATAATAAAGTGTAAAATGACCTAAACACCATTGTGAATTATTGTATCATATCTGCGGGGTTATCGTAAACAGAAAATCTGTGTGCGCGCATCACAAAAATACTTGAGTTTTTTGCTTATTCTTCGACATAATACATAACAACCGGAGTACCGATTTCGATCATGTCGTACAGTTTGCTGACCGCCTCCATGGGTGTATTGACACAGCCGTGGGATCCGCTCGTCAGATAGATATCTCCGCCGAAGTCATCGCGCCAGGTAGCATCATGTATGCCGATATGTCCGTTGACCGCTATCCAGTAATTGACAAAAGTCTGATAGTTCGGGCCGATCAGTGTACGGTTACGCTGCTTGTAATATACGTAATTCGTACCGGAGGGAGTATTCATATGCCTTCCCATATTTCCGGTAACAACAGGAGTATCGATGATGAGTTCTCCGTCGACGTAATAGTAAAGCTTCTGATCCGTCATGTTGACTTCGACATAAGTCGGTCCGATATCATCACTTCCCTGATAAAGAGCCGTCTGAGTGTATGCCGGCTCATGCTGATCTGTGATCTTGTCTCTTACGGCTGCCCTCAGATACTCTTTTTCCGCTTCACGGTCCATCTTGTTGCCGTAGATGCCGCCGGTCACATTAACGGTAAATCCGCCGGTCGCATTAAATACTCTGGTAGAACCCAAAGTATCATGTCTGTCGGCAAGGGCGTCCACCCACGCATCCATGGCTTCATTGCTCCAGCAATATATGTCGCCCTCTCCGGTCTCCACGTAGGCCTCGGACATCACCGGGTATCCGTCATCATCTCTGAGGATAAAAGTTGATATCACGGTATCATCAAGAACCTCTTCCTCATCTCCGAACATGTATGTGATATGAGCACCGAGCATGGATTCCATGGCATTGTATTCATCGATCACGGCTATCTGTTCATCGGTATAAGCCGCATCCGAATAATAGGTTTCATCAAGGACCAGCGTATCCACGGAATCATATATCGCATCGTAGATCGCCTCACGCATGGCTTCCGAATCCGGTCTGTGGCGGGTGTTGTCGTAGAGAACATATACCCCGTCCTCAAAACCGGTACTGACAACGGGCGGTTCGTCATAATTGAACAGCTCATATGAGTCCAGTATCGCTTCAAGCTTGGCGATATCGAATCCGACTATCGGATTAAGTGTTCTGTTTCTGTGGGAAATAAGATTGGATGGCCACATCCAGGGATTCTGGCTGTTAAGATATATGCTCAGGGCCGCCTTGAAATCGTAGGTAAAATCTATGTCTTCGGGATCGATCCTTACGGTCACGTCATCGGTCATGATATTCAGACCGTCATAACTGTATCGTTCGTTTAAGAGTGTATTTATCTCGGACGGGGTATGTCCGGTACAGTAAATACCGTTTATCCTCGTACCGTAACTGAAGGAATCCCGATAATAATATCCCAGGCCCAGATAGACCAGGCCCAGGATGAATATCGATACTATGATAAATGCAAAAACCGTTTTAAAAAGCTTTTGTAAATGTTCGATCATGACTCCAGATCAGAAGCGTCAAATGTCTGAGTGAGCGATGAACCGGGTGAAGCCATCGGGAACACCTTGTCATCTTCGGGGATGATACAGTTAAGGAGAACCGGCTTTCCGCATTCCAGTGCCTTACGGATAGCAGGCTCAACCGCCTCCTTGCTGTCAACGAGTATGGCCTCGCAGCCTAAACCTTCCGCTACTTTGCAGAAATCCACGGAATCATTCAATACGGTCTGCGAATATCTCTTTCCGTAGAAAAGAGTCTGCCACTGACGTACCATTCCGAGCACATGGTTATTGATAACGACCTCGATAATGGGAATGTTGTATCTGCTGGCCGTTGCAAGCTCATTCATGTTCATTCTGAAGCACCCGTCACCTGCTATGTTGATGCAGATCTTATCTGGTCTTCCGACTTTGGCACCTATGCAGGCACCGAGTCCGTATCCCATGGTACCGAGTCCGCCGGACGAAAGGAAAGTCCTGGGTTCGGAATATGTATAATACTGTGCGGCCCACATCTGATGCTGTCCGACATCCGTGGTGATGATGGCCTTACCCTCGGTAAGCTCATCAAGTTTCTGCATGATATAGGGACAGCTGAGCTGAGAATCATCATAAGCAAGAGGATACTTGATCTTCAGATCTTCTATGGTATTGAGCCAGTCAAAATGATCTGCTTTGTTAAGCTTCTTATTCAGCGCGGTGAGAATATCCTTCAGATCTCCGACCATAAATGCGTCGGCATGGATATTCTTATGTATCTCGGCAGCATCAATATCGATATGGATGATCTTGGCATCCCCCGCAAAAGTCCTGGGATTACCGATGACTCTGTCCGAAAATCTGGCACCCAGCGCTATGAGGAGATCGCACTGGCTCACGCCGAAGTTGGAAGCTTTGGTACCGTGCATGCCGATCATGCCGGTATACTTGGGATCATGTCCGTCAAAGGCACCCTTACCCATCAGGGTATCGCACACGGGAGCATCAACCAGATCGGCAAACTCACGGATCTGTGCTGCAGCACCCGAGATGACCGCTCCGCCGCCTACATATATGAACGGCTTCTTGGATGCATTGATAAGCTCGGCTATCTCATCTAGTTTTCCCTCATCGATCACGGTTGCTTCTCTGGTCTTGTCGATAGTCACGGGCTCGTACTCGCATTTATTGGCAGTTACATCCTTAGTTATGTCAACCAGAACAGGGCCCGGTCTTCCGCTTCCTGCGATCTTGAACGCCTTACGGATCGTATCAGCAAGGAGGTTAACATCCTTAACGATATAACCATGCTTCGTGATGGGCATGGTAACACCCGCGATATCAACTTCCTGGAATGAATCCTTGCCGAGTGCGGGAAGCGTAACATTACAGGTAATGGCAACGAGCGGAACGGAATCCATATAAGCCGTGGCGATACCGGTAACCAGGTTGGTAGCACCGGGGCCCGATGTAGCCATGCACACGCCGACCTTGCCCGTAGCTCTCGCATATCCGTCAGCAGCATGTGCTGCACCCTGCTCATGGCTGGTCAGGACATGTCGTATCTCGCTGCTGTGATTATACAGCGCATCATACACATTGAGGATCGTACCGCCCGGATAACCGAACACGGTATCAACTCCCTGCTCTTTTAAACATTCAACTACTATCTCCGCTCCTGTAAGTTGCATATTTTTATCTCCTCATATGATTATAAGTTACGCTCCCTGGATCGCTAATTTATTTTAACTCAAGTATTGCTCCACGATTTCCGCTGGTCACCATCTTCTCGTATCTTGCGAGATATCCGGTGGTGACTTTGGGTTCTCTGGGCGTCCACTCAGCCTTGCGCTTAGCCATCTCTTCATCCGAGATCTTAAGATCGAGTTTCATCTCGGGAATGTTGATCGAGATGATATCGCCTTCATGAACAAATGCGATAGGTCCGCCGACAGCTGCCTCGGGCGATACATGTCCGATCGAAGCTCCCCTGCTTGCACCCGAGAAACGGCCGTCTGTGATCAGAGCAACGCTCGAGCCGAGTCCCATGCCTGCTATAGCGGATGTGGGATTGAGCATCTCACGCATACCGGGGCCGCCCTTGGGGCCTTCATATCTGATAACGACCACATCTCCGGCCACTATCTTACCGGACTTGATCGCATCTATCGCATCTTCTTCACAGTCAAATACTCTTGCGGGGCCTTCATGGACCATCATCTCGGGTACTACCGCTGATCTCTTGACCACGGAACCGTCGGGAGCCAGGTTACCCTTAAGTACGGCAAGACCGCCTGTGGTTGAATAAGGATCATCCATGGTCCGTATTACCTCAGGGTTGAGGTTGCGGGCATTTGCCACATTTTCCTTAACAGACTTGCCGGTAACCGTCATGCAGTCGCCGTTTAAGAGACCTGCATCAAGAAGCTGTTTCATGACGGCATATACACCGCCCGCTTCGTTAAGGTCTTCCATATAGGTGGGACCTGCGGGTGCCAGATGACAGAGGTTCGGAGTCTTCTCCGATATCTCATTGGCATAAGCTATATCAAAATCCCAGCCGATCTCATGAGCGATGGCGGGAAGATGGAGCATCGAGTTGGTAGAGCATCCGAGTGCCATATCCACGGTAAGCGCGTTTATGACCGCTTCTTTGGTCATGATGTCTCTCGGACGGATATTCTTTTCAAGCATGTCCATGACTGCATATCCGGCACGCTTTGCAAGCTTGATGCGCTCGGAATATACGGCGGGGATCGTACCGTTACCCTGAAGTCCCATACCGAGAGCCTCGGTCAGGCAGTTCATGGAGTTGGCGGTATACATGCCGGAGCATGATCCGCAGGTGGGACAAACCTTAGCCTCGAACTCCTTCACATCCTCTTCGGTCATCGTTCCGGCAGAAAAAGCGCCGACTGCCTCAAACATGCTCGAAAGGCTTCTCTTCTGTCCTTTTACATGTCCTGCGAGCATGGGACCGCCGGATACGAAAACGGTAGGAACATTGATACGTGCAGCGGCCATCAGAAGGCCGGGAACGTTCTTATCGCAGTTGGGGACCATTACAAGTCCGTCAAACTGATGCGCAAGAGCCATGCATTCGGTGGAATCGGCGATCAGGTCTCTGGTCACGAGTGAATACTTCATTCCTATATGACCCATGGCGATACCGTCGCATACAGCTATCGCAGGGAAAACAACCGGAACACCGCCGGCTTCGGCAACGCCCTGTTTAACGGCATTCACGATCTTGTCCAGATTCATATGACCGGGAACTATCTCATTATATGAGCTGACGATACCGATCATGGGCTTGTTCATCTCTTCCTCTGTAAATCCCAGAGCATTGAACAGGGATCTGTGAGGTGCCTGTTGCATTCCTTTTTTCACATTATCGCTCTTCATGTTATTCCTCCGTTATATAGATCTCATAATATGTATTTCTGAGTAGTTGTTTCATGCCCGAAAGCTTATCATGATCGACCGTTGAGTGATCATAGTAGAACTCCCAATGATATTCGGCATCGGGATCAAGCATTTCCCTGTCGACCACGATCAGATCCGCGTCCTCCATGGAATACATCACGGGGTATTCATCGTAGAGAAATCTGTACATGTACTCCTGATCGCAATCCGTAAGACAGATCTTCGTGCCGGATGCACCATACGATCCCAGATTGGCCTGCTCAAACACCTGAAGGATGGCCTGCTCTTTTTCCCCGTAAGGGATATTATAATCTGCGTCGAGTAATTGCGCAAATACGAGAAGAATGACTATCACTCCTATACCGTAAGTGAAGTACGGCTTCAGAGCTCCGAAGAGCACATACAGCAGGTATCCTGCGGAAAGCGCGATCGATACGGCATAGAACGTGAACACTCTGACATAAGGCAGCTTGGTCTGAACAAAGACCGTCAACGGTGTAGCCAGTGCGAAACATATGACAACCCATGACAGCACGGCCAGGCCGTCCGTATGCACATCCCCGCTCAGGCCTTTATCAGGCGATCTGTGTCTTGCGATGAGTGTCACCGAAGCCAGGATCACGGATATGATCATAACGGCAGCTAAACCAACACCGAACGCATACATATGGTTAAGGATGTCATACCAGTGACTGAAGAAAGCGCCCACATACCCTTCGCTCGAAACACTCTGGATATAAGGAGTAGCAAGCATGTATTCTGCGCCCGTCTTAAGTGACAGGATCGGGTGTCCGGTTATCATCTTAAAATGTGACAAGCCGAAATATGCGCCCGCCTCATCTTTTACGAGCAGATTGGATCCGATCGCGAGCCATACGCATGAATATGCAAACAGCGTTCCGACCGCTCCGAATACGGAAGCTATGATGATCCGTATCAGTCGTTTGGTCTGTTTCACGCAAAGAAGGCAGAACAACGCGGCCAGACAGACCGTCACGGCCCAGTAAAGCGTGGTCATGACCGTATAAAAACCGATACAGAGTGAAATCGCCCAGAGAACGTAATAACGCTTCTTGTCTTTTTCATCAAAACACAGATGCATCAGGCATATGAGCGCTATCAGCATCATGTTGACGGAAAGCGAATAGCCTCGTCCCTGCACGGTGATGTTATTGACCTGCCAGGTGCCCGCATATACCGCAGGAAGGATAAGGGCAAAGCCTTTCGTCATGAGTTTCCTGCCGAGCATGAAAAGCATGATCAGATTGCCGACAGAGCACAGATAGGCCACCCCGCGAAGCGATATGTAGGGATTGTGTGTTAGGATATAGAAAAAACCGCTGAGCGCCGAATAACCCAGATGATTATTCGGTACGGGCCAGTGGATCCCGGCGTATATCGGGCCTCTGCTTATAAAGAAATTATAAGTATAAAGCTCGTCGTACCAGGGTGCGTATGCAAACATCCTGTATCCGTAATAAATGCTCATTATGATCAGAAAGGCCGCGAATATATCAAATTCGACATCTTTCGTCTTTGCGATCAGTTTTTCCTTAAATGAACTCAACTTATATCCCGCCGTAACTTAAATACGTTCAGCTATCAGATCACCCATTGCAGCAGTACCGACTTTGGTAAGCCCCGTCAAATCGGCGCCTAAGATATCTCCGGTCCTGTAGCCTTCAGACAATACTTTCTTGACTGCTCCTTCTATCGCATCGGCCTCCGCATCCATGTCAAAACTGAATCTGAGCATCATTGCTGCGGAAAGTATCGTAGCTATGGGATTGGCGATGCCTTTTCCTGCGATGTCGGGTGCAGATCCGCCGCTGGGTTCATAGAGACCGAACTTCGTATCGTTGAGGGATGCCGAAGGCAGCATTCCGATCGAGCCGGTGATCATGCTGGCTTCGTCCGAAAGGATGTCTCCGAACATGTTCTCTGTGAGAACCACATCGAACTGAGCCGGATCTTTTACCAGCTGCATAGCGGCATTATCAACAAGCATATGTGAAACGGTCACTTCGGGATAATCCGCAGCAACTTCGTTTACGATCTTTCTCCAGAGTCTCGATGAATCCAGGACGTTGGCTTTATCCACACTGATAACACTCTTACGCCTCTTCATGGCCACTTCAAAAGCCTTGATCGCGATACGTCTGATCTCACTCTCGGAGTATACGAGTGTATCGGTTGCGACCATCTCTCCGTTCTTTTCCTCTGTAGAACGGGCACCGAAATACAGTCCGCCTGTCAGTTCGCGCATGATCAGCATGTCGAATCCGGCTTCGGCCACCTCTTCCTTTAACGGACAAGCCTTATACAGTTCGGGATAAAGCATTGCGGGACGAAGGTTGGCAAACAGGTTGAGTGCTTTACGTATACCGAGCAGGCCTGCTTCGGGTCTTTTCTCGGGCGGAAGCTTATACCAGGGTGAAGTATTTGCATCGCCGCCTATGGAGCCCATAAGGACCGCATCGGCGCTCTTCGCCTTTTCGATGGTCTCGTCGGTCAGCGGAACTCCGTACTTGTCGATGCTCGCGCCGCCCATAAGCACATCCGTATATATGAATTCATGCCCGTACTTGGCGGCAACCGCATCCAGCACCTTTCGTGCCTCGGCAACTATCTCGGGACCGATCCCGTCTCCTGCTATTACTGTTATGTTCTTGACCATGTCATTCCTCCATAAAACTGCAGCGCCTGTGTTTCCACAGACGCCGCATAAAGATCTACTTACTTGCTGGATTCCTCTACTGCAGAACCGGGCTTCTCAACCTGTACGATAGCTGACTTCTGCATCGGGATGCGGCAGTTTCTGTTGTTGCCGAACTCGACGATCACAGTGTCGTCTGTAATGTCAATGACCACTCCGTAAAAGCCGGCGGTTGTCAGAACACTGTCACCCACCTCAAGTGAACTTAAAAGAGCCGTTTTCTTCTTCTGCTCGTTCTTCTGAGGACGGATCATAAAGAAATAAAGAAAACCGATGATCAGTACCACATAAACAACCATTATGACGCCGCCGTAAGGATTGGCATTAGCTGAAGCGTCTGCAGATAATAAAATTCCGGATAACATATATACCTCCAAATCAAATGTGTTAATAACCTAACACATTGTATATTAAAACTTCATAGAGCGCAAATCTCTTTCGAAAAGAATCATTCGTACTCAATTGTTGCGCTCGGCTTGGGGGTGAAATCGTATAAAACGCGGTTTACCCCTTTAACTTCCGAAGTTATTCTGGAGACCAGATGCTGCATGAGTTCAAAGGGGATGTTCTCCACTTCAGCGGTCATCGCATCGGTCGTGTTGACTGCACGGATGATCACGCACCAGTCGAATGATCTTTCTCCGTTCTTGATACCGGTCGACTTGAAATCGGGAACAACCGTGAAATACTGCCATACCTTGCCCTCAAGACCGTTCTTTGCAAACTCTTCTCTGAGGATCGCATCCGATTCACGGACTGCCTCAAGTCTGTCTCTGGTAATGGCTCCGGGACAGCGTACTCCGAGTCCGGGACCGGGGAACGGCTGTCTGTAGACCATATTCGAAGGAAGTCCGAGTGCTTCACCTACTACGCGCACTTCATCCTTGAACAGGATCTTCACGGGCTCTACAAGTTCGAACTTCATGTCTTCGGGAAGGCCGCCGGCATTGTGATGGGCCTTGATGCCTTTCTCACTCTCGAGGATGTCAGGCCAGATGGTACCCTGTGCAAGGAACTCGATATTATCGAGTTTGCGCGCTTCTTCGGCAAAGACATCGATGAACTCTCCGCCTATGATCTTTCTCTTGGTCTCGGGATCCGTCACATCTGCGAGCTTATCAAGGAATCTGTCAGTGGCATCCACATATACGAGATTGGCTTTCATCTGGTTCCTGAATACTTCGATGACCTGCTCGGGCTCCCCCTTACGAAGTAAGCCGTGGTTTACGTGTACGCATGTGAGCTGGTCGCCGACTGCTTTTATCAGCATGGCGGCTACTACGGAGGAATCAACTCCGCCGGACAATGCGAGCAACACTTTTTTGTCGCCTATCTGTTCGCGCAGTTCTTTGATCTGCTCCTCTATAAATGCATCTGCAAGTTCCTTCGTTGTGATGCGGACCATATCGTCCGGTCTTCTGTCTGCCATTTTCATTCCTCCATGTATTTAATCTTATTCTCCTGCCCTCATCATTTCGAGGGATTCCTTCTTAAACTTTGAATAACTGCCTGCTTCTATCGCATCCCTTATCTCACCCATCAGGTGATTATAGTAATAGAGATTATGAAGAACGCAGAACCTTAATCCGAGCATCTCTTTGGCCTTGAGAAGATGTCTGATATATGCCCTTGAATATCCTCCGGCACAGGCAGGACACCCGCACCCCTCCTCTATCGGCCGCTCGTCGAGTTCGTACGCCGCATTGAAAAGATTAAGTTTGCCGTGATGCGTATAGACATGTCCGTGTCTGCCGTTTCTGGTAGGATACACGCAGTCGAAGAAGTCTACTCCGCGGTCCACGGACTCCAGTATGTTCTCGGGAGTTCCCACTCCCATGAGATAAGTCGGTTTGTTCTGCGGAAGGTGAGGAACTGTCACATCCAGGATATGATACATCTCCTCGTTGGATTCACCGACAGCCAGCCCGCCGATCGAATATCCGGGTAGATCGAGTTCGGATATCATCTCGGCATTCTCTATACGGATATCCTCATAAACGGCGCCCTGATTGATGCCGAACAGAAGCTGATCCCGGTTTACGGTATCCTCAAGCCCGTTGAGCCTCTTCATCTCGTCCATGCAGCGGATGAGCCATCTGTAGGTGCGATCCACGGAGGGTTTCACATACTCCCGTGAAGCCTTGGATGGAGGACACTCGTCAAAAGCCATCGCTATAGTGGATCCGAGATTGGACTGGATGCGCATGCTCTCCTCGGGGCCCATGAATATCTTATGGCCGTCGATATGAGAGTTAAAAGTCACACCTTCTTCTTTGATCTTTCTGATGGATGCAAGAGAAAAAACCTGAAATCCGCCGGAATCCGTCAGTATCGGGCGATCCCATTTCATAAACTTATGTAAACCACCCAGTTTTTTGATCGTCTCATCTCCGGTCCTGACATGCAGATGATACGTATTGGAAAGTTCTATCTGAGTGCCGATATTCTTCAGATCATCGGTAGAAACAGCGCCCTTGATAGCCGCCACAGTACCGACATTCATGAATACCGGTGTCTGAACCGTTCCGTGTACCGTCTGAAACTCTGCACGTTTGGCACGACCGTCGGTCGCCAGTATCTTATACATTTACAGGTATTTCTCCCAGAATTCTTCCAGAGTGATAGATTCGTCATGCAGAACCGAGGCTGCATTTTTTCCGACATAACGCAGATGCCAGGGTTCATATTCTATACCGGTGATATCTTCTTTTCCTTCGGGATAACGGATGATGAAGCCGTATTCATGGGCATGCTCTGCAAGCCACTTACCGGCTGCGGTATCTCCGAATCCCGCGTTGAGCGATGAATAATTGTCACTGATCATATCGATGGCCAGTCCGATCTGATGCTCACTGGAGCCCGGGATCGTAACGGTCTGCGCAGCAACCTTATATGCTTCCATATAACTCATCCCCTGTGCGGTGTACTTGTTGACCTTACGGTCAAAGAGCATCTGCTGCCTGGAATCATCACGATAAGGGGAACAGATAACAAGGTTAACGCCATCGTTAAGAGCAGCTTCAAGCATGCTGTACAGATCGGGAATTATGCGTTCATCGCACTGCATCGCTCCCTTGATGGTACCGAGCGTAAAGGTATAATCTTCCGCGATGGGGTGATTCTTATTGACAAGAACAAGCTGCCAGTCATCCCTTGAAAACTGCGGATCTCCGTTCTTTTCTTCAACAGCCGCCTGATCGTCTTCAGTATCGGCCTGTTCGATTATCCCAACGATATCCGCACCGGATACGGTATCGAGTTCCGAGATATCATCGAGGGTCTCAGGATCAATGAGTTCGATCTCATCGGGCTCTTCATCATCCTCGATCATGGTCGTATCGATATCAGCCTCCACGGCAAGAGCCGCAGCACTGGCCTCGGTCTCATAGTAATATGATGTGACGTCATAGGTGAAATCGTACTGCCCGTCCCCCCAGATCACCGAACTGAAGGAACAGCTGACAAAAGCGAAAGTCATGGAAGCTAATACTACGATATATTTATGCAGACCGGTTTTGAGATTACGGATAAGCCTGTCAATGGCCAGCAAAATAACGCTCAAAACGAGCATGGGCATCTTGAGCCATTTATGCTTGCGGATCGTCCGCCTGTATAAACTTAAGACTTTATCCTTGAATGTGATCTGCATTGTATGAATCCCGTTTGATAACACACCTATTTAAATATATCGTCACATACCCCCCTCGTCAATAATATGTTGGGGAAAAATAGATTAAAAATATTCTTCAGACACAATATGTTGTGGAAATGGATGACCATATATTGTACTATTGATTTAATGAGAAGTCAGATAAAAGGAAGGAAGGATTATGGCCGGATCATCTTTTGGTAACATATTCAGGATCACAACCTGGGGAGAATCCCACGGAAAAGCGCTCGGAGTCGTGATAGACGGCGTTCCTGCGGGCCTTAAGCTGTCCGAATCGGACATTCAGCCTTACATGGACAGACGCGCTCCGGGTTCAAGTTTGATCTCCACCCCCCGCAAGGAAGCCGATGAGGTCGAGATACTCTCCGGAACCTTCGAGGGAAAGACCACGGGATGTCCCATATCCGTCATGGTCCGCAATACATCCCAGCATTCTTCGGATTATTCGGCCATTAAGGACATATACAGACCCGGTCATGCCGATTATACCTTTGATGCGAAATACGGCTTCAGAGATTACCGCGGCGGAGGCCGTTCATCCGGTCGTGAAACACTCTGCCGGGTGGCTGCGGGCGCAGTAGCGGCCAAATTACTCAAAGAGCTGGGGATCGATGTGTGTTCATACACCCGCTCGATCGGGCCAGTAAGCATAGATCCCGCCAATTTCGACAGAGCACTCATCACCACTCTCCCGACCTGCATGCCCGATCAAGAAGCAAACGATAAGGCGCTTGAATATCTTGAATCCGTCCGTTCAGAGGGTGATTCGGCCGGCGGCGTGATAGAAACCGTGATCTCCGGCATGCCTGCCGGAATAGGCGATCCGGTTTTTGATAAGCTCAGTGCCGATCTGGCCAAGGCGATAATGAGCATCGGCGCGATGAAAGCCCTGGAGTTCGGTGACGGTATCGGCGTGTCCTCTGCAAAAGGTTCGGAAAACAACGACGCATTCCGGATGAATGGAGATAAAGTCACTAAAGTGACCAATCACAGCGGCGGACTTCTCGGAGGAATGTCTGACGGTTCGGACATCATCATAAGAAGCTATGTAAAACCCACGCCGAGCATATACAAAACTCAGGAAACGGTAACAAAAGATAACGAGGATACCAGGATAAACATAGAAGGACGCCACGATCCCATCATAGTTCCGAGAGCCGTGGTCGTAGTCGAGAGCATGTGTGCCATCACACTGGCTGATGCTCTTATGACAAATATGAGCGCAAGACTGGATTCACTTAAGACTTTTTACAGGCAATGACTATATCCCTTATGATCCAGGGAATATACATGATCAAAACCCCGATAACTGCCAGGCCGGCAAGTCCCAGGAGATAGAATTTCCCGAAATTGGACGCAAGCGCCTCAAGTACGGGGTTATTTTCTGTCCTTTTCAGGAAAAAGAAATTGGTATCGAACGCCACATCAAAGATGATCGCGGGTATTATCGTGAGCGCAAGGATAACAAACACTTTCCATATATTCCAGATATGAGGTCTGTGACCGTCCGCTATCACAAGTGAACAGAACACGGCCAGGAGTCCGTGAAAGAATACCGAATGCATATGGCTGAAATTATACAGCGGGCAGGCCTGCCATGAAGTCGTGATGAGAGCCACCCATGTCCCTGCCAGTCCGAATGCATACAGGAATTCCGCTATGTAGTCGTTTCTGCGGAATGCAAACCACAGAGCGATGAATATGTTTACTCCGCACAGATGAAAAGGAAGCGTCTCCATATCAAACTGTCCGGTCGCCAGGAAAACCACATCCTTCACGATCTCTTCCGCAGCTATGGCAACGGCAAGAACGATGAGCACTCTTTTGCGCTTGTCCTCATCACATTTTTTGTAAAAATGGCATGATATGAGACTTGCAAGAAGCGTAAGCCCCAGTTCCGCCAGATGCAGCGGACCGAACAGCTTAAACGCAACATGATCGTGCCCTTTAAGCGCTCTCATGTTGGTCGCGGTAAGCCAGAATTCATTTGTCCTGTCCGCGAAAAAGTATACGCAGACATATATCAGCGCATACGCTGCAAGAGCAACGCATGCGCCTGTAATGATCTTTTTCTTATTCATCAGAAATTGTCGGAAAGTTCAATGTAGAATTGCTCGTAGTCTGTTCTTCCTGCTTCTATGCACTGGATAGCCGCTCTCGGATGCTGGTTTAAGATACCCGTGAGCAGATAGGGTATGTCATATCCCCACTTAACACCCGATTCGCGAAGTGCAATGATGTGCTTCTCGATAAAGATAAGGATCGGATCTATGTGATACTTGGGATTCTTTAAGAATCCGAGAAGTATCTCCAGCGGGCAGTTGCCTGCACCGCGTCCGAGGCTGGATACGGTAGCATCAAGATAATGCACTCCAGCTCTCATGGCCTCGATCGTATTGGCAAAAGCAAGCTGCTGATTATTGTGTGCGTGGATCCCGACGGTCTTACCGTATTTCTCTGCGATCTCCACATATGCCTGGCATAAGGGATTGACCTGCTCGGGATAGAGCGATCCGTAGCTGTCGACAACATAGATCATATCGACGTTTGATCTGCAGACCTGCTCAACCGCGGTTCTGATATCCTCATTCGTGGATTTGGATATCGCCATGATGTTACATGATGTCTCATATCCCTTGGCATGCGCATCTTCGATCATAGCAACAGCTGCGGGTATGGTATTGATATATGTAGCCACACGGACGAGATCAACGGGAGAATCCGCTCTGTCATGAATGTCTGTCTGATAGTCGCATCTTCCCACATCCGCCATGATCGACAGTTTGATACCTTCGGCTTTATCTGCCTGAATGATATCTCTTATGTCCTCATCGGATGAAAACTTCCACTTTCCGAACTTGCTTTCGTCAAACATCTCCTTGGATGCACGGTAGCCGAATTCCATGTAGTCTACGCCGGCTTTGATGTTTGCCTGATACAGAGCCCTGGCAAATTCATCTGTGAAGAAGAAGTCATTGGTCAGACCTCCGTCTCTCAGGGTGCAGTCAACAACCTTGAGTTCGGGAAGGAAAGACATGAGATTTCTCTCTACCTTGCCGGAATCATCATTTCCGAACAATCCCTTAACTGATAACTTATCTACTGACATAATTCACCTCACCTGTTCTTAATCGACCGTGATCCTCTTAAAGTTCTTTTTACCCTTCTTAACTATAAAATCAGCGGAAGCTATCATATCTTTGGAATAAGAAGCCGATATATCCGTGATCTTTTCATCATTAACGGAAACTCCGCCCTGCTCTATGGCACGTCTCGCCTCACTTCTGGAAGTAACAAGTCCCGAAGCCACAAGGATTCCCATGATGTCTATGGAACCGTCCGTAAACTTATCATCGGCTATGCGTGCCTGAGGAATGTTGGCCGAATCGGCTCCTCCGGAGAAGAGCGCCGTTGCGGCTTCTTCAGCCTTATCAGCTTCTTCTTTTCCGTGAACAAGTTCGGTAAGTTCATGTGCAAGTATCTTCTTGGCCTTGTTAAGATCCTCACCCTGCCATTTCTCCATATCGGCGATCTGCTCCATGGGCAGGAAAGTGAGCATCTTGATGCACTTGATAACATCGGAATCTCCGACGTTTCTCCAGTACTGGTAAAAATCATACGGACTGGTCTTATCGGGATCGAGCCATACTGCGCCCTTCTCGGTCTTACCCATCTTCTTGCCTTCAGAATTAAGAAGGAGCGTGATGGTCATGGCATATGCATCCTTACCGAGTTTCTTGCGGATCAGCTCAGTACCGCCGAGCATGTTCGACCACTGGTCATCACCGCCGAACTGCATGTTGCAGCCGTATTTCTGATACAGCATCAGGAAGTCGTAGGACTGCATGATCATGTAGTTGAACTCAAGGAAGCTTAAGCCCTTCTCCATACGCTGTTTGTAGCACTCGGCACGCAGCATGTTGTTTACCGAGAAACATACTCCGATATCCCGGATGAAATCAATGTAGTTAAGATCACGGAGCCAGTCGGCATTGTTGATCATCATGGCCTTGCCGTCACCGAACTCGATGAACCTGCTCATCTGCTGCTTGAAGCATTCACAGTTATGATCGATAGTCTCGGTGGTCATCATGGTACGAAGATCGCTTTTGCCCGAAGGATCTCCGATCATTCCGGTTCCGCCTCCGACAAGCGCTATGGGACGGTTTCCGGCAAGTTGAAGCCTCTTCATGAGGCACAGAGCCATAAAGTGGCCTACATGTAATGAATCCGCGGTAGGGTCAAATCCGATATAGAAAGTTGCCTTTCCGTTGTTTACCAGTTCCCTTATCTCCGCTTCGTCGGTAAGTTGTGCGAGAAGTCCTCTCGCCTGTAATTCTTCAAAAATTTCCATCTCTTTATCCTCTTAGACGTAGATCACGTCACTTCAAAACTTTAGCTTTATTGCCGCGGTTTGTCAAATGCTTAATGCTACCTGCGGCGTCTTCGGCCGGACGAACGATGATTATCGTACACCACATATCCGAGGATCAGGAGTACGAGTAAAATGCATACTGCCAGGATCACTGCTATTACGATAAATGCAGTGTCGGGTTTTACCGCTTCATCCGGACGCTCTATCTCGGTCGCTTCATCATATCTGCTTATGTCCGAATAGGCCGAGATGCCTCCGTCAGATCCGTTTTGGATATCCGTTGTCTGGGAGATACCTTCCGCAGGCTGTCCTTGGTCTTCTTCCTCCGGTGCCGGAGGTTTTGCCATATAATACGGCTCCGATTCGGAATCCAGATTATAGAGATTGTATACCTTAAAAATCACATACATATCCCTTTCCGCACTTACGGGGATAGTGGTGTGTATCGTATCCGTCAGAATGGCATCGCCGATAAGTTCTCCCTCGTCATCCATCCACCGGTATCGCTCGGACCAGTGTATCCCTCCGTCAGTCGAATACGAATAATACAGCATCCTGCAGTCATCGTCGTGTGCCTTGATCTCGACATCTGTCCATGTGCCGCCTTCCGCCTCATACGGTTCACCGTAAATGACCGACTCAAGGACAGGATCCGTGTCATCCGGTTTGACAACGGAAGTGGGTACGGGAGTCTCCTCATATGTCATGTCGGAATAGTCCACACCGAGCTCATCGGACCGAAGACCGTAATACATCGCTACGCAGGTGGCATCAAGGATACCGTATTTAACCAGCATATCGTGATGATCGTAAAACTCCTCGTCATTATAATTATCAAGGTGACAGTGTTCTATGATGATGCCGGGCATATCAACCTCATCCGCCATGCGAAGGACACCGTAATAATTCGTACCCTTACTGTTTAACCTGGTCTTGATGCCTCTGTCATAAAGTCCGAGATCGGTAAGTGCGCGCATCTCTATCTTCGCAAAGTCCATTCCGCGCGCATACTTGCTGTCAAATGCGGATACCCAGCATTCCGCGCCGTACATGTCATGATCCGCAGACATGTTAAAGTGAAGGCAGAAAAAGAAATCAGCCCCGACTTCCGCTGCATAATCAACACGTTCTTCAAGAGACATGTCAACATCCGACGTACGTGTCATGAATACTTCTATACCTTCATATTTCGCCAGTTCTTCACGCATCGCTTCGGCGACGATGAGCGTCATGTCCTTTTCAAGATAACCGTTATAGTCCGCTCCGAGATTCTCTCCGCCGTGTCCCGGATCTATACAGATGCGTACGATATCGGGATCGGCTTTTACTTCGGGAATGACCGCAGAGCCGATCGCAAAAAAAGCGCAGACAAACACAACAGCCGAAAGGATCGCTGTCATGAACAGTCCAGATATGCATGCTTTTTTGCCCGTAAAGACTTCTTTCATACGCAAAAAACCGGCCCCTGTTCGGAGCCGGTCATATTGATCACTGTTATTCATCTTCTGCAGGAGCACTTGCTTCATGCTCTGAGGGAATAGGTGCTATGACGTTTGATACATCCTGCATGATATCGGCATCAGGATGCAGCTCCGCTCTGTTAGAGGTAACCACATCATGGTAGGCTGCTATGGACCTCATAAAATCCTCATAGTGAGCATAAGTAGTGTTCATGGTAGCCGTCATAAGGCTGTCAAGATGCTCGAGCATATCATCAAGATACTGCATTGCGGCACTCTTAACATTATTGGCTTCTATGGTGGCTCTGTCGATGATCTGCTGAGCCTGCTCGGAAGCGATCGTAACCACTTCATTGGCCTGAGCATAGGCCTGCTTCATGATTTCCTGTTCGGAGATGAGCTGTTTGGTCTGGTCAGCAGTATCTTTAAGCAGTTTATCAGCTCTTTCGCGTGCTTTCTGAAGGATCTCTTCTCTCTGAGCTATGATCTTCTGGTACTGTCTGATCTCTTCGGGAGTGCGGTTACGAAGCTCGCGCAGATGCTCATCGATCTCTTCCTTATTGACGATGATGTTGATCTTGGACAAAGGCTGATACTTACAGCTGTCTATATAATCTTCTAATTCTTCTATCTTCTGTTCGATCTTACTGCTCATTTAATTATGGCTCCTGTATCAATTCCATATTTCTCATATACTCTTGCCGCTATCTGCTCAGGTACGCTGCAGGTGATGTCACCGCCGTAACTTGCGATCTCCTTGACTACGGAACTGCTCAGATAAGCATACTGAAGGCTCGTAGTCAGAAACATCGTATCTACCTTACCATCGGAAAACTTGCGGTTGGTCTGAGCGATCTGGAGTTCATACTCAAAATCTGTCACAGCCCGCAGACCTCTGATCAGGACATTGATCCCTTTATCAAGAGCATATTGAAGAGTGAGTCCGCTGAATGCCTCGACATGGACATTCGGAATGTCAGATGTCACTTCCTTTAACATATTAACACGCTCATCAACAGAAAACAACGAACTTTTTGCCGAATTGTTGAGTACGCTCACGTACAGTTCATCGAAAATATCGGCTGCCCTTCTAATGATATCAAGATGACCGTAAGTGACCGGATCGAAGCTTCCGGGATATATGGCTGCCTTCATAACTCAGTCTCCTCCTTTTATGAGGGATTATCACGCCTGCCTTGTCAGCCACACGTGTTTGTTGGTCTTGTAACACTTCTCTTTCAGTATATCAAATCCGTATTCCGATGCAAAAGAAAAATCAGTATCGATAAGGGCTTCGATGATTATGATCGTATCCTCGTTCACATATGACATCTTCGAGAGGACTCCGAGAAGACTCCTCTCCATCCCGGCTTCGTAAGGCGGATCGGCAAAAACGACATCCACTGCCTTCTCGTGGATCATATTGAGAGCCGTGCAGGCATCCTGTTTAAGGATCGTGGATCTCTGATCAAGCTTGGTAAAGCTGAGATTGTTCTTTATGCACTGAATGCATGCCTGATCCCTGTCTATGAAATATGCATGCGATGCCCCTCTGGACAGAGCTTCTATGCCGATGGCTCCGCTGCCGCTGCAAACATCCACAAACACGCAGTCCGGAATGTAACTCTGAAGCATGTTGAACAGAGTCTCCTTGATCCTGTCGGTCGTGGGACGGGTATCATTACCTTTTGGAGTTGAGAGCGGCATGCTGCGTGCCGTTCCCGCTATCACACGCATCATACTCTCACCTTTGTTCCCTTGCTGTCTCTGGTTCCGAGTTTTAATCTGGAGAGTTCGAGCTGTTTTCCGTTATGCTCGATCGTCAGGTCTTCCTGACCGATCTGAATGTAATACACAGCCTCTACTTTATCTCCGGGGTTGAGTTTCATGCCTCGTACACCGACCGCAGTCTTCTTTTTCTCGGGGATGGTCTCGGGATCGAACCTTAAGAAAAAGCCTCCGGATGTGCGCATGATGATGCTCTTTAAGTCTACGAATTTGATGACGCTGACTACCTCATCTCCGTCCATCAGATTGGTCGCGGCAACCGTTCTCTTGGATACATCAAACTCACCGCCGCTTACGACCTTGCACATGCTGTTGGCAGTCACAAATATGAGCCTGTAGAGATTCAGATCGGACTGAGAAGCAGCATATACTATGAACTCCGATTCGGCGGAGAAATTGCTGACATTGTCGATAGGCACACCCTTATCACGGAACTTGCCGAAGGGAAGATCCTTAACCTTGACGGAGTGAAGCTGGCCGGTATTGGTAAATATGACGATCTTACCGGTGTTCTTACACTGGAACACAAACCTGTTCTCTTCATAAGCCGTCTCTTTGTTACGCTCGAATGTAGGCATGTCTATGATCCTTGCATAACCGAAACGGTCCATGAGGAACATCACATCCATCTCTTCGGCTTCTTTTTCAACATAAACGGCTTCTTCCGCATTGGTTATCTCGGTACGGCGCTTACGCGCGTATTTCTTCTTGAATTCATCGAGGTCATTGATGAGGACCTGC
>JAEEGL013485982.1_pt1 | contig 29312 bp, 26 predicted proteins | sample 9134231 | NCBI WGS metagenome assembly JAEEGL01 (sample SAMN16246548, study PRJNA631951) | gut metagenome | biome: gut microbiome; feature: rumen; material: fiber-attached | host: Bos | place: Iran: Karaj | collected 2018-10 | reverse complement strand
GTTGGAGGATTCGCTCTGCAATTACAGCACCGACTGGGTGGCGGATGAATTTATGAACGAACCCACCGCCGAGAAACACGAACAGTGGAACGACCTCGTTGCCAAAGTCCACAAGGCAATCCGCGCCCGCGAACCAGAGCGTACTCTCGTAATCGGTTCCAACTTGTGGCAGGGCGTCGGCACGTTCAAGTTCCTCAAAGTGCCGGAGAACGACAAGAACCTCATCCTCAGTTTCCACTATTACAACCCGATGATTGTAACGCATTACGGCGCGTGGTGGACCGACATCAAAGATTACACAGGCAAGGTAACATACCCCGGCATTCCAATTTCGGCAGAGGACTATGCCGCCGCGCCCGACAGCGTAAAACCGTACATCGAGCAATATACCAAGGAGACTTGGAACCGCGACCGCATCTACAACGAGATGAAGGACGCCATCGACGTTGCCGCCAAGTACGGACTCCAACTGTTTTGCGGCGAATGGGGCGTATATTGTCCCGTGGATCGCAACCTCGCATACGCTTGGACCAAAGATATGCTCTCTGTGTTCGACGAGTTTAATGTGGCATGGACTACATGGTGCTACGACGCCGATTTTGGTTTCTGGGATCAAGACAAGCACACCTTCAAGGACAAGCCGCTTGCAGAGATGCTTGGCGGCAAGAAGAAATAGTAACGTAAATAATAATTTTTGGTGCAATCTTTGAGGGTGTAAATATCGGACATTGAAACGATTATAATATGCAACACCCAGAAAACAATATATTGGCGTGCGAACAGTACGAGGCGGAGATTGACAGCCAAAAACAGTTGATTGCGGAGTTGGAGCAGATTGTCGCCCAAAAGGAAGGCGAAATCTCCCGCATATCGCAGGAATACGAATCCGCCGCCAAAGACCTCAAAGCGAGCATCCATTATGCCGAAAGAATACAACGCGCTGTAATTCCGCAAGATGCGGAGTTCAGGGCGTTGTTTCCGGATTGTTTCATATATTTTTACCCACGCGACATCGTGAGCGGCGACTTCTACACTTGCGCGTCGTTGCCTTGCTGCAAAATAGCCATTGTAGCCGATTGTACGGGGCATGGCGTGCCGGGCGGGTTGCTCTCGATGCTCGGAATGTCGGCGTTAAAAGACCTGCTGTCAACCCAAAACCTCGCCCCAGACTTCACTCCCGGCGCAATACTCGACGCGCTACGAACATTTGTGCTTGCATCGCTCTCAGAAGCGTCCGAAACCGACAATTCCATCGTCAGCGACGGCATGGATATTACGTTTTGCGTATTCGACAACGACTTCACGCAGATACGCTACGCCACGGCAAACCACACTATTTATGTGGGGCGCGGCGGCGAAATCATCAAACTGAAAGGCTCGCGGATGCCCATTGGACGTTATCCAAAACAGGACGAGCCCTTTGAGACATTCGCCTTCGACCTCCAAAAAGGCGACATGGTATATCTGTGTAGCGACGGCATCCAAGATCAGTTTGGAGGTCCCGACAATATCAAGTTTACCACCAAAAGGCTCGCCGCCATGTTGCAGCAGCATTGCGACATGGACACTCAGACGCAATATGCCAAACTTTCCAATATCGTGAACGACTGGAAGGCGGGGCGCGAACAGTTTGACGACCAGACGTTAATAGGGATTAGAATCTGACAACATTATGACAACTGCGGAATACAAAACAATTAGAGAGGACAACGAGCGGACAATCAGCGATTTGCAAGCCAAAATCTCCGCCCTCGACGCCACCATCGCCACAGAGTCGGAGCGTTGCGCCAAGGCCATAGACGAGAACACTGCGGGCATCCGCTATGCAAGGAGAATACAGAGCGCGGCTTTTCCGCAGAAGGAGATTGGCGATGTTTTTGGCGACTATTTTGTTTTCACAAAACCGATTGGCATTGTAACGGGCGATTTTTATAAGGCGTTGGAAACCAAGCATTACAAGATATTTGCGCTTGCCGATTGCGCGGGACACGGCGTGCCAGGGGCGTTCCTTACAATGCTGGGATTGTCCGCGCACAAAGAGTCGGTGGCAAAACATTTTTATGACAGCGACATCCCCCTCGCCGCCATCTTGGACGAGATGAGACAGTTCGTAAAATCGTCGCTCCGCAGCAGCGAGGACGGCATCGACGCCATCAACGACGGCATGAACTTCACGCTATGCGCTTTTCCCCGCGACGGCGGCGACATACGTTTTGCCGGCGCAAACCAAAATGTTTACCTTTTTTCTGACGGCAGACTTACAGCATACAATGGCGACCGTATGCCCATCGGCTGGTCTTTTAAGGGCGACATCCCTTTTACCGAGACCTTAATCCCCGCCCACGAGGGCGACATTCTCTACCTCGCCACCGACAGCCTCCAAAGCCAATTTGGCGGCCCAGACAACGTGAAATTCTCCACCAAACGCCTTACGGCAATGTTTGAGCAGATAGCCGCGCTGCCCACAGAGGAGCAGAAAAACGCCGTTGCCAATATTGTAAACAACTGGGTGGAAGGCTACGTGCAGGTGGACGACTTGACGGTGGCAGGGGTGAGAGTATAACCTTCTTAATCCTCAGGCTCGACAATCCTATATCTGCCGCTCAAATGCATCATGGCAAAGAGCCTGAGCAGTCCGTCGTAATATTCGTCGAAAAATCCGTCTGCCAGCGGCTCGTGCTTCAAGTTCCAAAGTTCGTCGATAAACTCCTTCGCTTTTGCATGCTTGCACATAAGCGACGCCGCGCCGAGCGTGGAGACGAGCCCCACCGAATGGCGCAAAGCCCTCGGAAAACTGCCCGCCGGAAGTATCTCGTCGCCTTCGGGCAACGTGCCGTCCACACGGTATTGGTCCACGTAAGTCTTGATGCCCTGCGAATAGAAGAAATTTTGGATTTTTTCGGCGTAGTCGCGCTGCCATTCCTTGTCGGCGCACGACCATTCGTAATCCAGCGCGATGTTCATAGGCACGCGCCACGAGTCGAAGTGGAAATTGTTGCCGGCGTTCCTTCTGCCGCCAAAGTCCGGCAACGGAGTGCCGTCATAGTTGCATATATCGGGGTTGAGTCCGGTTTTCTTGTCGATTGCCTTGTGGAGAAATTCGCGGCTCTTCTTGGCGCACTCTCTCCAATAGTCGGCTCTGCCGTCGTCGGCGTATTTCGCCCACACCTCGTAGAACGCCGGGATGTGGTACGACGGGTCGGTGAACTTCTGTCCAAAGCCGTCGGGGGTGAAGGTTATCAACTTGGTGTCCGGATCGATGAGGTACATCGACGACTTGGTAATCTTGATGGTATCGTTGTTGCGCAAGAAGGGCGGGAGTATCGCCCTCGACTCCTCCTCGGAGAGTTCCTTGGGCATGATGCTGTTGAGGATGTTTTGCGCCTCCGCCTTGTAATTGATGCCGGTGTCGTTGCCCCAGCGGTTGGAGGCGAAGAGGAGCGACGTAATGAAATACAATTCGCCGTCGGAAGCCGCGCCGTCGGCATTGCGGGTGCCGTCTGTCTTGCAACTCCATGCAAAATAGCCCTTCCTTGCGCCGTCCTGATGCTGCATGTATTTCTTGGTCCATCGCCAGATGCGGTCGAAGATGTCCTTCCTGTCCATCTGTACCGCCACCATGAGGCCGTAAGACTGTCCCTCGGTACGCACGTCGTTGTTTTTGACGTCGGAGACGTAGCCCAGCGAATCGCCCACCTCAAAGTAGATGCGGTGCTCGCCAAAGAATAGGTCGTTGAAGATGCCATCCACCTTGGCGTTGATTTCATCAAACGGATACCCCACCTCAGACAAAACAATGCGGTATGCGCCAGATTCCAATGCGCCTTTCTCCAACGGTCTCAGTTGGTCATTTTGGCACGACGACAATGCCACGCTCAGCGCGCAAAATGTCAATAATAGTCTTTTCATAATATGTATTAATGTGTGTTTAGTTTTTGTCGGTGCAAAAGTAAGGATAAAAATCGAATGAAGCCACCTTGTTAAAATTTTTTTTATTTTATGTTAATTTTAACACATTGTTTCAAAAATATTTTCTAATTTTGCCAGCAAATCAACCAACGCTCTTTGGTCATCTTAATTAAAGAGCAAGTAATATCAATCAGGAAAATATGAAATTTTATAATTTGATATTACAAAAAGTAAAGCAAACTTTACTGGGGGGGGGTAAAAATCGGATTTGATTCCCGATGCTTTTGCCTCACCTGCCTCTATCTGCAAACTATCCCGCCATAATTTTTGCACCTCGCAATCCAACTCCTCGATGGAGTGCGGACGGCTCGTCCGCGTCCCTACATCAGCGAAATCACAACAATAACAATACAAACAAAAAAATGAAACAAAAAAAACGAACCAACACACACAGCCGCCCCGTGCCGCGCCTTGTAGCGTGGCTGATGTTCCCACTCGTGGCGGCGATGTTCCTTTTGGCGCCAGGCAACGCGGCGGCGCAGATTTGGAGTCCGACGTGGGATTACAGCAACTTTGAACAAGCAGTGCAAGTAACGGACAACAACGCTGACATAAACAGCGAATGGAGCCTTAATACGTATTCCAACGTCAACACTTTCGAATATACTGCGGAGAACTACAATTACAGCAGCGGTCTTGAAGTGAACGTCAACTACGTATTTCAAAATAACGCTCTAACAGATGTACCTGTGGGCAATTATGTGTTGAAATTCGATTTGAGCACTTACTGCTCGAATTTCAATGATGCTAAGTTGACTTTCACCCTGATTTCAGAAGACCTCTCGACCCCCATTGCAACACTCGGTGAATTTTCCTTTACAGAAGATTCCTATGACGGAAGTCAAGAGGTTAAATTCCAATTGGAGAATGCTTTGTCAAGTCCAGCCAACTTGTGCATGACCTTTAGTGGCTTCCTCTACGACTACCGCTATTCTTGTACATTCGCCAACTTCCAGATGTATGAAGACAGGGACTTCTCCATCACTCTGCCTACGACCACCGAAGGCGGCGCAATTTCCGTACAAGACAACAAGACTACTGCCAAAGGCGGCGACGAAGTCACCATCAACATCACCCCTTCCAACGGCTACTACTTCAACAACATTCAGGTTACCGACAGCAAGAACAACCCCGTAGCCGTCCGTTGCAACGGATTCAGCGCAGAACCAACTACCGCCACATTCACGATGCCATACTCTGACGTTACAATTACTGCGGTATTTGCAACGGACGTCACCATCGAGAAAGGTGCGTTCCTCACCTTGCCTTGTGGCAAGTTACACGACAATTTCGGGGATATTTCCGTAGATCCCGAAACACGCACATTCGACTTTTCCAACGACGCCAACATCAAGTCGTTCTATGTCTATGACGACGGCGGCGAGTTCGGAGATTACACCGACTACTGCGATGGCGAAATTGCCATTACCGTAGCAGATAGCAAACTGATACGGGTTACAGGTACTTCCGATTTCGCGGACAACGGCTATCTGCATATTCACAACGGTCTTTCAAGTGATTATTCACCCATTATTTACTTGTCTGATGTATCCGATGGCGCAATAGACGTTCTCAACAGCGGCTACAAAATGTTGATTGGTTTTCAATCGAATGATGAAAATTACGACCATCAATCAGGACTCAGCCTTAGAGTTGACATCTTGGACAACGAGGCGCATAACATCATCGTAGATGCAGTAGAGGGCGGCACGGCGACATGCAACTATGACAACAACCAAGCCAAGTTTAAGGATAATGTAACAATTCAAGTTGAGCCAGCAGAAGGCTACTATTTCGGTGGCATCATTGTAAAGGAGCAGGAAAGTGAAAAACCGATTATTGTTTCAGATATTGATTGGACACAGAATACTGCGACCTTCGCCATGCCGTATGCAGCCGTTACCGTTACGCCGATATTTGTCAACAGTCTTTCCTCCGAGAGTGGATTGTCATTCAATATGCCGGCATCATCTGCCGTTAACACTAGGTTTACCTTGTCGAAAGACGTCCAGTCGTTCAAGATTTACGACGACGGTGGCAAGGACGGCAATTATTCCGCAAATAGTTACGGCAGCATCGCCATAAATGCTCCCAAAGGAAAATTGATACAAGTGTCGGGCAGCATCAATTCTACACCGGACAAGGGAATCCTTACAATCTATGACAAGATATTCAACGATCAGTCTTTGCTGTATTCCGGAAGTGGCGTCGAGTTGATAGCACCCATCATCAGCAGCGACAACACGATGGAACTATTTTTTGACGCTTCTTCCGATAAAGAACCAGGCAAAGGCCTAGACCTGACCGTAGCATTGATAGACGATGAGGCGCACAATATCATACTAAGCGCATATGGTGGCACGATATCAGCCGAAAATGATGAAGCACCCGCAAATGTTGGTGATGTGATATCGCTCACCACCGTTCCCGATGCGGACTACTATCTCATGGGCATCGATGTAATAACAGCCGACAATAAGTCCGTTGCTGTAATAGGCGGCGATTTTGACAACACAAATGCAAAATTCACCATGCCCTTCGCCGATGTCAACGTAACAGCGACATTTGCCACAGAGATTTCCACTGACAAAGGTGCAAGAGTCTGCCTACCAAAGTCTGATGAACGTGAGATAAAACTCTCGGAGAAAGTCAAGTCGTTCCACCTCTACGACGACGGCGGCAAGGACGGCAATTACAGCAGCGGTTGCACAAGCACGCTCACCCTTACTGCACCTGAAGGCAAACTGATACAGATTACCGGCACAACAGCAATAAACAAATACGATGATTTGTACGTATATTGCGGCGACGCAAACGGAGAACGCCTTTACTCTAATTACGGAACTCCCGACAAAATCAACGTAATCAGCAAAAAATTGCAGGTGCGGCTCTCCTCCAAATCTAAAGATCCAAAATCGGGAATCGACTGGATCGTGTCAGTGGTGGACAACGAGGCGCATAACATCACCGTAGATGAAGTAACGGGCGGCACGGTGATAGTGGACGGCAATCAGACTACCGCAACCCAGAATGATGTAATAAAACTCACCGCCACCCCTGCCGATGGGTATTATCTCGCTGGCATCGAGGTCGCCGACGAAGATGGCGATCCTATTTCTGTAACCGGCGGCGTATGGTACGACAGTGATGCCTCATTCACAATGCCATACTCCGACGTTACAATAACGCCAAAATTCGTATCCGAAAATACTGCCAACGGTGATTACTACATCAATATGCCGTCCGATGGAAATATAGAACTCGACCTCACCAACAAGCCTGGCGTGAAGTCGTTCCGACTCTTCGACGACGGCGGCCAGTATGGCTTTTACAGCGGACAATGCAACGGAACACTCACAATCAAAATTCCGGAAGGTGCTTCGATAGAGATTAGCGGCACAATGGATGTCGGCGCCCAAACTCAACTGACAATCGGCGATTACACACCATCAGAATATAATTATTCTGCCGATGTGAACTATTCAAGCGACAACAACACAACAACGATTAATTTCTATACCGACGATGTTTCTCCTTGGTGCAGCGGCCTTGACCTGACCGTAACCATCGTCCGCAAGCATAGCATCACCCTTGTGCAGCCCAAAACAGGCGGCACAGCATTTTGCGAACTTGAAGATCCTACAAAAGTGGCAGAAGGCAAACTTGTCACGATTTACGCCAAAACACAAAATGGCTATTACCTTGTCGGTCTCAATGTTATCGACGAAAACGGGGGAAAAATTTATGTCAACAATGTGGATTGGAATTATAGCAAAGCAACATTCGCAATGCCCGCCGCATCAGTAACCGTAACTCCCATATTCTCCCAAGAAGTTACTACGGAATACGGTGCAAGCATCACAATGGTATCAAATGCTTATGACCGCACAATTGACCTTTTCTACAAGCCGGAAGTCAAGTCGTTCTACATCTACGACGACGGCGGACAAGGAGACGGAAATCCCGCTTCCAGCAGTCTCACAATCACCGCTCCCGAAGGAAAGGTAATAAAGGTTACTGGCTCAATAGGTGGGACCGGCAACAGTGCCGACAATTTATACCTAAATGAAAATATGTTTCAGGGCGATGTCGATTATACCAGCGAAAGCAATACTCTGACTATTGTATTCAATGGCTCGTATGGAGTTTATGGAGATGAAGGATTCACACATCTCGATCTCACCGTCGAGATAATTGCCGCCCCCATCATGACCCTTTCAGACAACGGCGCAACAGCCACATTCCACGGCTCGTCCACCGAAACATTGGACATTCAAGGCGAAATCACCGTTGGCAAAGTAGTCTATGACCGCAAATTCACCGCTGGCAAGCCCTCCACGGTGATGCTGCCGTTTAACTACACCTGCGACGGCAATGAGGGCGGCAAGTTCTATCAGTTTGCAGGCGTTATCCAAAAAGATGGTATATGGACAGCCGTAATGGAAGAAGCCGGCGACATGGAAAACTCCGTTACTACTCTGGAAGCCAACAAACCCTACATCTTCCGTCCCGACGCATCCAATACCGAAGGCGAGATGTATTTCTCCAACCCGCCCCAAGAAGGCTTCAAGATGCGTACTACGGTTGATGACGGCAGCAGGGTTGGTGACTGGTTGTTCCACGGCACTTATTCAGCAATGAAATGGTCGGCAGACAATGTTGGCAAGGCTTATGGTTTTGCAGCCAACGCTGGCACAGGCAAGGACGAGAACGGTGGAGAAGTAGATGTGGCGCAGGGTCAGTTTGTAAAATTGGCGGCGGGAGCATCCTGCAAGCCGATGCGCGCATACCTTGAATATGCTCCCGAAGGCATCAGCAAGGCGGGAGAAGAATTGCCATCCTCTATCAATGTGGTCTTCATCGACAGGACAGCCGCCGTAGTGGAGAATCCTGACGACGTAAATGGCAATGACGACCCCGACGACGACATATCCACGCCCATATCGGAAATCGCGCCGGGCAACAACGCCGTCCGCGTATGGTCTTACGACAAGACGATATTCGTAGAAGGCAACGTTGGCAGCGAATACCGCGTCATCGACCTTAGCGGCAGGGTGCTTGTTCAAGACGTACTCCGCACCACCCGCGACGAAATCTCACTCGGCGCACGAGCCACCGGCATCGTAGTCGTAATCATTAATGGCAAAACGTTCAAACTTTCATATTAATTCACAATGCATAATTCATAATGCGTAATTGCCATCCGGCGGACGCCCAATTATGCATTATGAATTATTTAAATCACATACAAAAATGGAAACAAAGAAAGAATACACCGCACCCGAAGTTGAAGTCATCGAACTTGACCGCCAGCCGCAGTTGCTTGCAGGAACTCCCAACGGCGCACCCAAAGCACCGCTTTGGGACGACGAAATCGACTAATTGACAATCGATTGACAACAATCTAATAGATTATCTTGGCCAGCACCGAGCCGATCCTTATATGATCGCCGGTGCTGACCTTGTTTTTGGAGGTGATGCGGATGTCGTTGACGAAGATGCCGTTGGTGCTGTCGTTGTCGGTGATGTAGAAAAGTCCGCCCTCGTTGGTCAAAGTGGCGTGGGTGCCGGAGACGGTGCGGTTGTCGAGCACGATGTCGTTGGCATCGTTGCGCCCGATGGTCATGGTGAGTTTGGTGATATTGAACACCTGCTGGCGGTCGCCGTCCATGGCAACAAGTTTTGGCACAATCTTGCCCGCGCCGATGAGGGTCTCTTCCACGTAGATATTGTCAAACTTGTGCGCCATGCTGAGCGGATGGCGTTTGTATTTTTCTATTTCCTGTTTCAGGATACGGTTTTGACGCTTGATTTCGTCCACGTGAGTCTGCGTATGGCTGTCGATTTTGCGGATGATTTTCATACGGTATCTCAGGAATATAATGGCGACCGCAATGACAAGCACAAGCACGATTAGCAACGACATTATATACGGATATTTGCCTATAAAACCACTCTTGCCAGGGTTGCCGTATTCACACAGGACGCTCGTATTGCCATAATTGATAGTAAAACTATTGCTAAGTCCGCTCTGCGTGGCATTGAAACTAATCACCAACTCCTTGAAATACTCCTTGAACTTGGCCTTGCCCATTTTTTCGAGCGACTGCGCCAGCACCGGCTCCACATTGTCTGCCGAGAAAAGGCAAAAACTACCCTCCGTGGCGGTGGCAAGTTCCTGCAACTCGCGCTTAACATTCTGCGATTCAGAGTCATACATCAGGATATTGAAGTAGATGCCATTGTCCTGCGCACGACGCGCCAAATCTTCGGCAAAACGCCTCGACGGTCCAGTATTGAGTCCGCGAGAAATCAGCGTCAAGATAATGGTTTCGTGGTTGATGCGGTGCTTCTGGCAATAATCCACGGCTACGTCGAGCGCAGAGGCGAGGTCATTGCCAGATGCCGCGCTATCACATTCGGGCAAGAGATGATACCCAACAATCTCGCTGAGCAGGGCAACATCAGAGGTCTGGGCGGCACTTACATACCTGACCTTCCTGCCCAACGGACCAAAATATAAGATGTTGGCATTGTCAACGGGTTGCAGATAGTCGCAAATGCGCTGCAACGCCTTCTTTACATGCGGAAACACGCTATTGTGGTGCAGATAATACGAATCCTCCACAAGAAAAACGTGCATCTTGCCCTCTCTATCGCCCGATATTGCGCCAATATCCTCCACGTGGCAAGGCACTACGACGCCTTTTTCCAAGATTTGCATGCTGTCCTCCACCGATGCAAGCACCCTCGCCCTTACTACTATTTCGGGGTGGGCGTTGTCGTCGATGCTCATTACGCTCAAATCCTGCGAATACGCTGTCGCGGCAATCATACACAGTATAGTAGCCGCCCAATATTTCAATAAGTCATTCATTATTAGCCAGTTATTTTACCACACTATTGAACGACTTCAAATCTTTTGGCTTGACCATTTCGCTGATAACGAGTATGGTGTCCCTCTGGTAATAAAAGTTGGCAATCACCTTGCCATGCACCTTCACATTGTCGCCCACCACGGGCAGGAAGTCGTTGGTGATTACGTTAATCTTGTGGTTGCCGTTGCTCTTGATTACAAAAAAACTCAAATCCTCCAAGTGCAAAGTATTGATGACCTTGCCCTTGACAGTTACCTTCTTGCCGTCGAAAAACGCCGGATGCTGCGTGATCACGTGTACCGGCGTGGTGCAGGCCGTGGGCAACGTCAGCAACGCCACAACGACGATTATATATAATAGTGTCTTCTTCATCATAAACGATAAGTGTTTTAGACAGCAAAGTAAGAAAAAAAACACTATCCAACCAAACGTTGAAGCCATCGGATAGATTTTTTTTCAAAAAAAACATTTTTTTTGTTGTTTTGTATTCTATTTGTTTTTATATTTGCAACGGAAAATACAATCAAATATTATTATTAAATCAACAAACAATCAAATTAAATTATGGCATACGTAATCAGCAAAACAGACTGCCAGGCATGTGGCACCTGCAAGGACGAATGTCCTCAGGAAGCAATCATCGAAGGCGATGTATATTCTATCGACGCCGACAAGTGCGTAGAATGTGGTGCTTGCGCAGACGCTTGTCCGTGCGGTGCAATCGCTCCGGGCAACTAACCCAAACGGTTTTTCCGGCAGTACAAAGGCGGGCTCGACACATTTCGGGTCCGCCTTTTTGATAACGAACCAAAAAAGCAGTTACTATGAGATACACCTTACTCTTGCTATGGGCGGCACTTACGCTGTGTGCATGTTTCAATACCAAGTTTGACGACACCGAGGCCAAACGCCGGCAGCGAATCAGGGATTCTATCCGCACCGATTCCATCGAGCGACGCCGTGCCATGCCCGACACCACGCTTGCCATATACAAGAGGACAGCGTTTTGCGACACGGTGGATGTGATTGTGTTTGACCGTGTAAAGATGATTTCGGGCGACGAGGCGGCCAAATACGCCCAACGCCACAACAGGTATGGCAATACTACCAAGATTATTGTCAATCAGGAGGAACTGCTCGAAACCCTCAGAATCGCCCGTGGCGCAAAACTGTGGCTCTTGGACGACGGACAGCAAAAAACGCCATCGGAAACCATGATAGAGGTCAACCCAAGGGACACCATAAGATACCGCAGGTGCAATCCGGCGGCTTTGTCGGACGACATGCCAAAAGAAGAGTTGGTGTTGCTGATAATCCAGCACCGAAGCATTATATTTTTTAAGCAACTGCCCAAAGACTAAATTAATACTATTTTGAAAATATAACCAAACTTACTGATTATGAGAAAGATAATACATTATTTGCTTACGTTGGTGATGTCGCTGTCGATAGCGGCGTGCGTGCAGCCGGCTGGCACCCAGCAGAGCGGCGGCAACGCTACGGCAGACCACAACACTCCGTCGCCATTATATACGCAAACGGACAATGCCTCAGACCAACCGGCAGAGGTGCAGGAAACTCTGCAACCCAAGCAGACCGACCAAACAGAACAGACAGACAAGAAGCCAAAGGTAAAAGAAAATGGCAAATACACTGACAAAGAGCGTGTTGCGCTGTACATCCACACCTACGGACACCTGCCCGACAATTTCATCACCAAAGCCGACGCGCAGAAGTTGGGATGGGACAGCGGCGCGGGCAACCTCCGCAAAGTGGCTCCGGGCAAAAGCATCGGCGGCGACAAGTTTGGCAACTACGAAGGTCAACTCCCAAAAGAGAAAAAACGCAAATACTACGAGTGCGACATCGACTATGGCGGCGGCAAACGCAACGCCAAGCGCATCGTTTTCAGCAACGACGGACTGATTTTCTACACCGAAGACCATTACAAGACATTTGAACAATTATATTAAGCACCCAAAAAATGAAAACATACATACTCAACTTAAAAGACAAAGAAACCGCAGACTCCCTGCACGACTATCTGGCATCGATGCTCGACCTGCCCAAACATTACGGACGCAACCTCGACGCATTGTACGACTGCCTGACGTCAATCACCGCCCCCTCGCGCATCATGGTGGCAAACATCAATGGCGACAATCCCCTGCACAAGAGCACGATGAACGTGTTAAAAGACGCTGCCGACGACAACAGCCGCCTGCAACTGCTTCCTGTGCAGGGTGGATGGGTCTAAATTCCATTTAACCATCTAAAACATAGCAAACAATGAAAAAAATACACATATCTTGGACGCTGTTTTCGGCGATGGCAACGATGCTGTTTTTTGCGGCCTCGGTGTCGAGTTGTGGCGGTGGGGAGCAGAAACCGGTGCAGAAAGCAGGAGCAGACGAGCAATTGGAAGAAACGCCCGCACACCGCAACCCATTGTTTTCGCTTTATCACTCCAAAACCGACGGCACGTATATGATATACCGCAACGGCGAAAAGATTTCCACGTTCTCGCTCGGAGATAGCAGGAGGCCAATCAAAATGTGTTCGCGAAACGGCGATTGTTTCGTGCTTGTATCAGAATCGCGCCGAGCCGACTCCACAGACTCCTCCGGCATCGCCGTGCGCACTCCGGCGGAGATTCTCAAAAACGGACGACGCGCCATGGTAATGGACAACGCGCTCAAAGCCCTTGATTTTGACATGAGCGAAGGGCATTTCTATGTGCTCGGACGGTTGGGCGATTCGGTATATACCGTGTATCGCGACGGACTGCGCATACTGTCGTATCCTGTCAGAGAAGGCAACAAGCCGGTGGACATGAGCGTATTCCAGCAGACAGTGTATTTGGCTCAGCAGCGCGGCAATACCGTTGACATCTACCAGGGCGACAAAAAGATTTCGTCGCTGCCCGGCAAATGCCTCGACCTCAAAGTGTCGCTTAGGGGTGTCTATACGCTTGTGCCTGATTCGCTGTACCTCAACAACGACATAATAATGCACAACGAGTTTTACCGACAAGCCGACAAGGAGATGCGTGTAAATCCTACAATGCTTGCCACAAGCGACAAAAACTTGCTTGTAGGCGGTCGCGCCACGTTTGACCGCCGGCACACATACGCCTCCGTTTTCCTCAATCAGCAGACTTACGCCACAGTGAAGCCCGACGACAAACGTCTTGGCGACTCGGATCTTAACACACTTTGCTGCGGCGTGGCTCTTTCGGGCGAGACAGTGTATTACGTTACCACCAACTTGTCGCCCAGCAAGGAGCAGATGCAGCCATTAACATTCGTTTACCACATCGACCGCTTCGAGAATTTCAGAATCGCGTTTGAGAACCAAGATGTGCGGTTGCTTATGATTGCATCAGACTAAGGACGGCTCTCGCGGCGCAATCATACCAAAAGCGTTAAAAATGAACTTTGTAGAAATCAAACGGTATTCGCTATTTGCCGCCTCGCTTGCACTATTTGGCGTGGGCGCGGCTCTGTGCATGAGGGCAAACCTCGGCATCATTCCGGCATTGTGTCCGCCATACGTGCTGAGTTGCATACCGGGGCAGGAGATGTCTGTGGGTATGTTTACTACTACCATGTACCTCATACTGCTGGCAATACAGGCGATACTGCTGAGGTCTGAGTTCCCGTTGCGCCGTCTGATACAGATACCCGCTTCAATGGTCGTAGGCATTTTAATAGACTTTGCCATGATGACGACCCAATCGTTGCAATGGGGCGACACCACGGCGGGATATACGCTGCGCATTGTGCAGACCATTGCGGGCATCTCCGTAATGATGGCGGGATACGCTCTGCAACGGAAATGCCGCGAATACAAGCCAGACGAAGGCCTTGTGCAGACATTCGCCAAGACCTTACAGGCCAATCCCGTGATTGTGGCGTTGATATTCGACATCGCGATGGTGGCGATAGGACTGATATTCTGCACATTTTATTTTGGGACGGTGCATTGGGACTTGATAGGCGCGGGCACATTGCTGGCGTTGATTGTGCGTACATCGTACAATGTAAGGATGTCGCGGGTAAAACCCATGAAGTGGAGCAGCGAAACAGTCGCCAACAACAATTCGGTCAATTCGGACAATATTGCTGCGGGCGGCAGTACGTTCCCGCTCGTGATCACAATTGCCCGTATGCACGGCAGCGGCGGACACGACATCGGATACATGGTGGCGGAAAGGCTGGGCATCAATTTTTACGACAAGGAGATAATTGAAAATACTGCACAAAAACTCGGTCTCGACAACGAGAAAGTTGCTCAATGGGACGAGGACATCTCCTTCCGCAGTCTTGGACGCGACAGGATGGTGTTTGCGGCACAGTCGCAGATTATTCGCGACGCCGCCAAGGAATCTTGCGTGATTATTGGACGTTGTGCCGACTATGTGTTGCGCGGTCGTCCTTACTGCCTCAACATCTTCATCCGCAGCGACGAAGATTACGCCGTAACACTCATCCGCAACAAGGACAATCTCTCCGAAGACCAGGCCCGCGAAGTTATCCGCCTGAAAAACAACGCCCGCGAACGCCATTACGCCCACTACACTGATGCCAAATGGCAGGATCCAAGCCATTACGACCTTGTAATCAACACCGCCAAAATCGGTGTGGAGTCTGCCGTGGACATTATTTGCAACGCTGTGAACAATATCACAGGCGACAGACGGTTGTGAATTGAAAATTTAAGGGCGGACGCAAAGGTGGACAACAATCAATATTCCATCCCCACCATCCATACCGGCAACTTTTTCCCCATCGGAAACTCCATATCGTCTGCGAGGACGTAGGAGTTTTCGATGTTTGCTATTTGGGCGAAGGTTTTGTCCTTGCCGCCAACTTCGAGGGTTATCTTGCCGTCTATCATAAAATCGCCGTGCTGCTTGGAATATTCCACGGTGTGATGTTGCAACAGTTGGTTTACCACAAAACATTCGCGTATTGTGCCGATGTTGGGATTGTTGCCCAACGCATTGAGAATATTGGTGTTATGGATGTAAATCTTGTCAGATTTCCTTGCTCCAGGTGGGATATTTGTGAACTTCGTCAAGAAACAGATGCCGACCGCCAGCAAGATGAAATTGTTCCGCCAAATCAAGCAATCTATGGTTGGAAAAATATATGCTGTCCATCGCACAATACAACGCCTTGCCCGCCGACGTTCCATATTTTTGACGGATGTACTGACGCATAAGCGTAGTTTTGCCCACACCTCGTGATCCTCGGATGGCTACAAGCGGGCTATCCCAATTAATCGTGTTCATGGTCTCGCGGACAATGCCCATACTGACCTGCGAAATAAGTATCTTATGTTTTTTAAACAATGTTTCCATAGCGTCGCAACGTTTTTTGTTGCCGCAAAGATATGGAAACCTTTTCGTTTTCACAAAAAAAACGCTCACTCCGCTAAACGATTTTTGACAAAAATCGCTTACTCCACTAAACGATTTTCGTGCGCATTATCCCGTGCGCACACACACGGATTTGTGTTTTCATGCCGTTAGTGCTACAATGCCGACGCGCCACGAAAATACGTTCAATTTTTTTTTCCCTTATAAATATTTCATCAATCACATTTTTTTCTTATTTTTGCGCCATCCTTCCTCACGCAGATTGAGGTGGAAGAGTGTATTTTACAAAGCAACAAAAACCAAATCATCATGGACAAACACGTTGGGGAAATGATAAAAGCCGAACTTAAACGCCAAGGCCGCACCGTCAAATGGTTTGAAGGCCAAATCAATCGTTCTCATTCTGCCTGCTACGATATTTTCAGAAGCCGCGACATCAACACCGAACTCTTAAAGACCATCAGCAAAGTGCTTGCCCACGATTTTTTCATAGACCTCTCCGACAACACAATACCAGGGAAATAAGCACAAATCTACACGAAATGTACGGAAAATACGCACAAAAATGTACGGAATTTCCGCCTAAAAATCTTTGATTATGAAATAGATGGGATGTAAATTTGTAAGTGTTGAGTAAATCAAAATTATTAATACCTCAAACTAAAAACACTTACATTATGAAATCTATGTTTAGCAAATTAGTTGTTTTGGGCATTGTTGCCACCCTTATGGCAGGAGAAGCCCAAGCGCAACGAGATACCAAGGTAGTGGAACAACCGGCATCTGCTACAACGGCAACTGACGGAAAAGTAATCAAGAGAAAAGTGGCTATTGGCAGATTCTCCAACGAAACTCAGTATGGCAAGGGCTTGTTTTACGACAAAGAGAACGACCCGATGGGCAAACAGGCTCTGGACATCCTTTCTTCCAAATTGGCTGCGTCGGGCAAGTTTCTGCTTTTGGAGCGCAACGATTTGTCGTCCTTGCTTGAAGAGTGTCAGAACGGCAACCAAAGTTTTTCCAAAATCGGTGCCGACTACCTTATAATAGGTTCGGTAACGGAGTTTGGTCGCAAAAACGTCGGCAGACAGGGCGTAGTGGGCAGCAGCCGCACGCAGATGGTGGAAGCGGCAGTCTCCATCAGGCTTGTGGATGTTGCAACGGGATTGATCGTCTATTCCGACGAAGGCAAGGGCGAGGCAGAACTCACCACCAAGACCACGTTGGGCGTGGGCGGCAGGATGGATTACGACGCCACCCTCAGCGACAAGGCAATTTCCGAGGCCATCAACCAACTTGTGGAAAACATCATCAACAAATGCACCGACAAGCCGTGGCGCACGTATTTCCTTTCTTACGACGACGATGCCGTTATCATTGGCGGCGGCGCGAGCCAAGGCATCTCAGCAGGCGACAAATTTAGCATCAAGACCAAGGGCAAGACCGTTACCAACCCGCAGACTGGCATGAAGATCGAATTGCCCGGCAAAGAAGTCGGAACGATGGAGGTGGTGATGACTGGCGGCGACACGCCCGAAACCGAATACTCGTTTGTGAACGTTACGTCCGCAGACGCAATAGATAGAACCCACCTCGAAAACTACATCATCGAGGAAATTAACAAAAAATAAAAATCCGACACTATGAAAAAGATGCTATTTGTTGCTGTTGCACTTATCGCAATGGCTCTGCTTGTTGGCTGCAAGGGCAAATACCCCGTAGCGCAGCAGACAGGAAAGGAAGATGTCGCGTTCTTGCTGTTTGAAAGTGCCGACCAATACGAGGGACAGACAGTAACTGTTACACTCGACGGCAAGACAACGTTCCAGGCCGAGGTGGTAAAAACAAAGAAGGCGCATACCCACGGCACTCAGTATGAGGTGTCCACCGGTCCGAAGGACATCAAGGTTGAGGCAGACGGCAAAGTACTTTACCAGAAGAAACTGATGCTGTCGGCGCAGGAGGTCAAGAAGATAACCCTGCCGTAAAGCAATTGACACCCAATAAAAAAAATTGAAAGTATATGAAAAAAACAAAGAAATTGATGATTGTAGCCGCATTATGCTGTGCAGCGGTATTGCCTTCCTGCGCGCCGAAGATGCCGCTGTATGCGTGGTACAATTATGATGATGTCGCTTACGAACTTATGAAAAACGGCTCGGAAGCCAACGAAGAGGCTCTGAGAAACGTTGGAATAAGGATGATATGTGGCGCGGGCAAAGTAGAAGAACTAACGAATGGCGGCAAGGTTCCCCCCGGAGTCTATGCCGAGGTGGGATACATCTATTTCAAGCAGGGCAAAAAAGACATTGCCAAACAGTACTTCGAGAAGGAGATGGAAGCCTATCCTGAGTCAAAAGTTTACGTAAGTCTAATTTTAAAGCAGTTGAAATGATGAAGAATGGCATTTTGTATGGTGCGATTTTGCTAATCGCGCTGCTGACTACTTCTTGCGGCATCTCAAAAGAGATGAAGTATTCTGCGATGTATTCGCAGCAGCCAACGAGCATTATGATTATGCCGCCAATCAACCAGACAAGTTTTGCAGACGCCAAACTGTTGTATTTCAGTTCGCTATACCGTCCTCTCTGCGAAAAGGGCTACTATGTGTTCTCTCCGTACATGACGATGGAATTGCTTCAAAACGAAAGTGCCTACGATGCCGAACTGTTTTTGAACGGCGATTTGAAGATGTTCCACAAGGTGTTGGGCGCGGATGCGGCATTGTTCACAGTTATCAAGGAGTGGAAGAAGGCCACATTGGGCAGTTCAATCAATGTGAACGTGGAATACATATTGCGTTCTACCACCACCGGAGAGACACTGTATCAACGCGAAGGCAGGTTGACACTTGACATGAGCGTTGAGACTGGAGCCGGCGGTTCGTGGGGCTTCGTTGCAGATCTTGCCGCCAGCAAACTCAATCAGAGCCTTACCGACCAAATTGAAGCGGGCAGACTCTGCAATATCGTTACCCTCGACGACATTCCGCTTGGCAAGTACCACAGCGAATATGGCAAAGACAAAAGTGTTACCATAGACAAGGGCAACGTAATCAGGAGAACTGTCAAAGAAAACTCCATAGAGTTGTACCAGCCTGAAAATCAGAGGAGATACCGTAAACTTATCGATGCAGAAGTCGAAAAAATGAAATAAGAAGGTTGTTTTTTCCCCACTTCCACACCAAATTTCCAAAATCTTTGCTATCTTTGCAAGTTGAATTTTTACAAAAACCACAATGAAGGATTTTAAACTTGCGGATACGATAGCGGGATGGGCGGCGTTTGTGGTCGCCACGGTGTCGTATCTACTTACAATAGAGCCTACTGCGAGTTATTGGGACTGCGGCGAGTTTATATGCACCGCGTTCCGTCAGGAAGTGGGACATCCGCCGGGAGCACCGCTCTTTATGATAATGGGGCGCGTGTTTTCGCTGTTGGCAGGTGGCGACGTAACAATGGTGGCGGCAATGATCAACGCCATGTCGGCACTTGCAAGCGGATTCACCGTGCTGTTCCTGTATTGGAGCATTGTGCATATTGCGCGGCGGATTGTCATTGGCGACAACAACAAAAACGATGCGCAACCCACAACGTTGCAAACCATGTCGATAATCGGCAGCGGCTTGGTAGGCTCATTAGCCTTTGCATACACCGACACATTCTGGTTTTCGGCAGTGGAAGGCGAAGTGTATGCGATGTCGTCGCTGTTTACGGCGGTAGTATTCTGGTGTATATTAAAATGGGAAGCCGTCGCCAGCGAGAAATACTCAAACCGTTGGCTGATACTCGTTTGCTACCTGATGGGACTCAGCATCGGCGTACATTTGCTCAATCTCTTGGCGATACCGGCAATTGTGTTCGTGTATTACTTCAAAAAATACAAGCCCGACACCAAAGGCATCCTGACAGCCTTGGCGGTGGCGGTGGTGATATTGGCGGGCATATTGTACGGCATCATTCCGGGCGTGGTGTATATAGCGTCGCTGTTTGAACTCATATTCACCAACGGCATGGGCGCACCATACAACACTGGCACAATCATTTACGTCATTCTGTTGCTTGGGGCGTTGGTGTATGGATTGTATTATTCCTACAAGCAACGGAAAGTGGTTCTCAACACGGTTTTGCTCGGCGTGGCGATGATACTGATAGGCTATTCGTCGTTTGCAATGATAGTGATACGCTCCGCCGCAAATCCCCCGATGGACGAAAACAACCCCGACAACGTGTTTGCCCTGCGCTCGTACCTCAACCGCGAACAATACGGCGACCGTCCGCTCATCACCGGCGAATATTTCAACTCCAAAGTGATTGGATACGAGGAAGGCAGCCCAACATATATACAGCGAAACGGACGTTACGAGGTGGCAGCCAACAAGGTCGAGAGGGTTTACGACCCAACATCCACGACGCTCTTCCCGCGCATGTATAGTCCTGAGCCTCATCATATTGACGGCTACAAAATTTGGGCAGACATCACCGACGACAAGATAAAGCCCACCTTCGCCCAAAACCTCAAATTCTTCTTCTCCTACCAAATCGGGTACATGTACCTGCGGTATTTTATGTGGAATTTTGTGGGCAGGCAAAACGACATCCAGGGCAACGACGGCAACGTGATGAACGGCAATTGGATTTCGGGCATTGGCTTCATAGACAACGCAAGGCTTGGCGACCAGTCGTTGCTCGCCCAACCGCTCAAAAACAACAAGGGAAACAACAAATATTACTTCCTGCCTCTCCTACTCGGCATCCTCGGCATGGTATATATGTACCGCGCCAACATCCACGGCAAGAGGTATTTCTGGATAGTGATGATGTTTTTTGTGCTGACGGGCATAGCCATCGTCGTCTATCTCAATCAGCCCCCTTACCAACCCCGCGAAAGAGACTACGCATACGCCGGAAGTTTCTATGCCTTTGCGTTTTACATAGGTTTTGGCGTGGCGTTTCTGTGCCGTATTGTGGAGAAATACCTTGGCAACAACATCGTGGCGGCGGGCGGCGCGTTGGCGGTTTGCTTGCTTGGCGGTCCGGTAATTTTGGCTGCCGAAAACTGGGACGACCACGACCGTTCGGGGCGTTACACGGCGCGTGATTTTGCCAAAAACTACCTGGAATCCTGCGCTCCAAACGCCATATTGTTTACCAACGGCGACAACGACACCTTCCCCCTCTGGTACGCGCAGGAGGTGGAGGGCATCAGGACTGACGTAAGGGTTGTAAACCTCGCCTACATCAACGCCGACTGGTACATCAACCAGATGCGCCGCCGTGCATACGAATCGGCTCCGCTGCCTATTAGCATCCCCAAGGAAAAACTCATCGAAGGCACACGCGACGTTACCTATTTGAAGGAGATTCCCACGATGTTTTTCAACGAAAAATATCAGACCAACCGCGACAAGTACCAAAAATACGTTGATATATTGGAGGGCAACATCATCACTCTAATTACCGCGAGCAACTTCCGCAACGTGATGCCCGCCGACTTCGACGCCATTGTCAACAAACGCCAACTGCAAAACCAGCCTCTCCAAATGGCTAAGTTGCTCAATGCCTTGTCGCAAAAACCCAAGGACTACGGCATCAACGAGAAAGACCTCGGCATCGTGAAAGCCAACGCCGACCAACTCATACAGGGCATCAGCAACGAGCCTGCGCCGTTGAAAAACATTGTGGATTTCATCGCCTCCGACGACCAAGGCTCCAAGGTAACGGTGCAGGGCGGCGAGGTTTACGACTTTGCGCCCACGTTCAATTTCATGTTGCCTGTTGACAAAAAGAAGGTCTTGGAAAACGGTACTGTGCCAGCCCAAGATTCTGCAAAAATTGTTGACAAGGTGGTTTGGCGGCATCCGGGCAGTTATATCCGCAAAGGTCAACTCGCTGTATTAGACATACTTGCGCAAAACAACTGGGAGCGACCCATATATTTTGCAATTACTGTTGGACAAGAGGCATACCAGGGATTGGACGGATATTTCAGGCTCGACGGCTTGGCGTACCGTTTTGTGCCAATCAAGTCGTCAGAAAACGCATACGACAAAGGCTCCGTGAACACCGACATCCTCTACGACGCTTACATGAACAAGTTTGTGTGGGGCGGCATCAGCAATCCGTCTGTCTATATTGACGAAAACAACAGCCGTATGCTCATGAACATCAAGAACGGTTTTCTGCGATTAGCGACGGCGTTGATGCGCGAGGGCAAACGCGAGAAAGCCGTCTCCGTACTCGACAAATGCTACGAGGAAATGCCAATGGAGGTGATTGCGCCGAATTATTACGACATTTTTACCGCCGACGCATATTACAAGACCGACTGCAAGGACAAGGCCGTCAACGTGATTACGCGCCTTGCCGCCGACAACCTGCAAGAGATGAAATACGTGGTGAGCCTCTCGCCCGACCAACAGGAGACTCTCGGCGACGATTTTGGCCGCAACATCGCCATCGCGCACGAGATTATCCGCGTGATGCGCGACAACAAGGACATCGACAACAGCCGCTTGTATTCCCAACAATACGCCGAGGCGTTGGAGTCTGTGCCGTTGCTGTCCAACCTGTCGGGCGCGGACATCGAAAGTCAGGATTTTTACCAAATATTCTCGCGGCTGAGCAACACGGAGAAACAGTTGGTGCAGACATATCTGTATATGCAGACAGACGAGGGTAATTAACCAAAAACTATTAAACGCCATGCAGGACATCATAGTACATCCGCCCGAAATCGTAAGGCATCTGTTCAAGCGTTACACCTGGAAACTGGTGCCTGAAAACGCCGACGAGAAGGTAATCTACATCACCATCGACGACGGCCCGATACCCGAAATGACGCCGGGGACGCTCAACATGCTTGCCCGTTACAATGCGAAGGCCACCTTCTTCTGCGTGGGCGACAACGTGCGCAAGTATCCCGAACTCTTTGAACGCATCAAGGCGGAGGGGCATAGTGTTGGCAATCACACTTTTAACCACCTCAACGGCCTGCGTACCAAGGTGGCAGACTATCTTGCTAACGTGGAGTTGGCAGACCCGCTGATAGACTCCAACCTTTTTCGCCCGCCGCACGGCAAGATGAAGCACCGGCAGACTGTTGCGCTGGCGGAGAATAGGAAGATTATCCTGTGGGACGTTTTGAGCAAGGACTACGACACGAGGGTTTCGCCGGAGCGTTGCTGGCAGAATGTGGCGGATTACGTAAGCACCGGCGCGATAATCCTTTTCCACGACAACCTGAAAGCCACCCCGCGTCAGCGTTACGCCATGGAGAAGACTTTGGAGCGATATACCGAGGAGGGCTATCAGTTTAAGGCAATTCCGTACAAGCCGCTCGGCGCAAAAAACGTCCAATAGACGCGGCAGATATAGGGTACAAATGTTATAAAAAAATATATTGCGATATGGACTTTTTGACACTTTTGCTCGACATACCTTTACTCTATGATAATCCCAATTCGCACACCATTGAGATTCCCATAGGCAGCGGCGTGGATGCCATCATAGGCCTGTTGTTGATAGTGGGCGCGGTGGTAGGTTACAAGCGCGGCATCATAGTGGAGTGCATCAGTTTTTTTGCGGTTTTGGTGTTGCTGACCATCTGCGTCAACCTCTCCAAGGCTGTATATGGTAGATTGTCCCCTCGCAGCGATGTGCCCGATTTGTTTGCGATTATATTGATGACTATATGTTTTGTGGCGGGCCTTGTTTTTTTGGTGAGCAGGGTCAATTTCAAGGTTCAGATGATGATGCAGAGTACGATTTTAGGGCCGTCGGCGCGGATATTGGGCGCGGTGTTCGGTGTGATAAAATTTTATTTCATTTCGGCGGTGTTCCTCGTTACGCTGTTCAAGATAGACGAACACGCCAAGTTTCTTCCCGACGCCGCCGCAAATTCGCAACTATCTCGCGGAAGCATCACCTTTGTAACGTCCATATTCCCATATCTGAAACTCGACAACCCGTCGCACACGCCATTCCCGCCACCAAACGAGTAGTTTGGTATGATAAAAGTGTTGTCGGAATACACTTTTATCATAGAAGAAAGTGTTGTCTGAATACACTTTTATCATAGAAAAAGTGTTGTTGGAATACATTTTTATCATAGGAAAGTTTGGAAAGTAAGAAAAATGCACTATCTTTGTGGCGAATTAATCCCAATCACCATGGAAAGATTAGCATTGCAACAACTATTGGACTGGAAGACATCCTCCGACCGCAAACCTCTGATTATCAAGGGCGCACGTCAGACAGGCAAAACCTGGCTTATGAGGGAGTTTGGCAAGAGATATTTTGCCGACACGGTGTATATCAATTTTGAATATGAGCGGAGGTTTAATGATTTGTTTAAGGAAGATTATGACACTCAGCGCATTATAACCACAATAGAACTCTCGCACGGCAAAAAAATCGTGCCAGAGGACACTCTGATAATTTTTGACGAAATTCAGGCTGTGGATGGCGGACTTACTTCCCTAAAATATTTTTGCGAAAACGCCCCACAGTACGCCATTATTGCGGCGGGGTCGCTGTTAGGGATAGCAATGCACCGGCAGCAATCGTTTCCCGTGGGCAAAGTCAACTTCTTGGACTTGCACCCGATGACATTTGGCGAATTTCTATTGGCAATAGACAAATCTCTGATATACAACGCATTGAAAGAGCATCAATGGGACGCTCTCAAACCTTTTCACGGCGAACTGATACGTCTTGTGCGTTATTATATGGTAATCGGCGGTATGCCCGAAGTGGTGAAAAAATGGGTTGAAACGCAAGATTTTTTTGAGGTACGACAAAAACAGATGGACATCCTCAACTCGTACCACGCCGATTTTTCCAAGCACATTCCCGATAGTCAAGTGCCGAGGGTCTCGATGGTATGGGATTCGCTGCCCGCACAACTTGCAAAAGAAAACAAAAAATTCATCTATGGAGTATTGCGCGAAGGGGCAAGGGCAAAAGATTACGAAATTGCAATTTTATGGCTTATCGACAGCGGCTTGGTGCTCAGGGCGCAGCGCGTAGGCACGCCCCAAATGCCGTTAAAAGCATATCAGGATGCCTCGGCGTTCAAACTTTATATGGTAGATACGGGATTGCTTTGCGCGGCTACGGGACTTGATTTCAGCGTCGTGGCGGATGGCGACAAGTTGTTCACGGAATTCAAAGGCTCAATTGCAGAACAATTTGTAATGCAAGAACTTACGGCTGCAAAATGTGATTACATCGGCTATTGGACCAACGAAAGGAGCACGAGCGAAGTGGATTTTGTGATTCAGAAAAATGGCGTAGTAATCCCCATCGAAGTCAAAGCCGGCGAAAACCTACAAGCCAAAAGTTTCGCCTATTTCTGCCAAAAATACCAACCGCAACTCGCCTGCAAAGTCTCCGCCCTGCCATACAACAAGACCGGAGAAATCTACAATTACCCGCTGTATGGGTTGGCGGTGGGATTGGAGTTTTCTTCCGTTTCCAATTCACGGAACATTTCTTCGCTCTCTTGACCGAGACCTGCGGCAGAATCACGCTTGGACTGTTCTATCCGTGCATAAATTTCTTCCTTCGTGTACGGTGGCATCAATGTTTGCTCATATTGTATGCATGTTTTCATTGAGAATCACGTTTTGTTGTCCAATAGCGCAAAGATAGGAGATTTTTATATGCCGTGCAAATTTTTGCACGGTAATATTTGGCGATTGAGAAAAAACATTACTACAATCCTTTCATTTTCAATCTGTTAAAACTTTTTTCAAAAATTTTTGCGTTTTTTCTTGCACAATTCAAACAAATTTCTCTATATTTGCCCTTGGATATTCGCGGCGACGAAATACAGCCGATGGAGATTCCAAGGACGTTTTTATTGACGTATCTTCTACAACTTACAAACTTCGCAAAAGTTCCTCCGTAGAGACGCGGCAACGAGACGTCCACGTAGTACGTATGTACGGGCATTATCGTATATTCTTTTACGATATGCCTTTTTATAGACGTGGACTTTTGCGTTGCTTATCTCATGGAGGAAGGGCAATGCGAAGGCCTGTAAGTTGTGGGGTAAGTGAATGAAATAAACTCCCACGTCTTTTCTTTTTGTTAATTCCGAGTTTTGGTGAGCGTTCGGCGGAGAAAAAAAGCAAGAAAATGAAGAAACTACTTTTCATTTTAGGCGTGTTTCTCATGTTCGCCGTTGTGGTGTCGTGCGGCGACGATGATGAAGACGAGCCGCAGAAAAAAGACCCACAGCAGCAGGATGTGGTGAAGCCAGACCCTGACATCAACAAGGACACCGCAAAGGTTGTTGATGCTGACACAACCAAGGTTGTTGATTCAGATACAACGAAAGTGGTTGACAACGAACCAACCAAGAAAGACGGTATATATTCATACGAATTGTACCAATTCATGAAAGAACAAACTGACACCACACTAATCTACGATGTCAAACTTTTGGATGAAATTCCGAATTTTGACACGATGAAAGCCGCGTTACGAGATTTCAGCACAATCAAAGTAAGCATCAATTTGGAGAACTGCGTTAAAATGGAAACACTTCCTGATAACGCGTTTTCGTTGAAAAAAGAAGGTTTTTGGGTAAAAAACCAGAATTTGTATTCTGTTATTTTACCCAACAGCATCAACAGTATTGGAGGTTATGCCTTTTGGGATTGTACAGGATTGACTTCAATAGACATTCCTGAGGGTGTTACAAGTATTGGAGTTTCTGCCTTTTTGGATTGTACAGGATTGACTTCAATAAACATTCCTAAAAGTGTTACAAGTATTGGAGGGGGTGCTTTTCGTGGTTGTGAAGGCTTGACTTCAATAGATATTCCTGAGGGTGTTACAAGTATTGGAGGGGATGCCTTTCGTGGTTGTGAAGGCTTGACTTCAATAGATATTCCCGAATCAGTTACAAGTATTGGGGGGGCTACCTTTTATGGTTGTACAGGATTGACTTCAATAGATATTCCCGAATCAGTTACAAGTATTGGGGGGAGTGCCTTTTCTGGTTGTACAGGATTGACTTCAATAGATATTCCCAAAGGTGTTACAAGTATTGGGGGGAGTGCCTTTTCTGATTGTACAGGATTGACTTCAATAGATATTCCTGAGGGTGTTACAAGTATTGGAGGGGGTGCCTTTGCTGGTTGTAAAAATTTGATCTCAATAACGATTCCTGAATCAGTTACAAGTATTGGTGGTTATGCTTTTCGTGGTTGTGAAGGCTTGACTTCAATAGATATTCCCGAAGGTGTTACAACTATTGGAGATTATACTTTTTGTGGGTGTACAGGCTTGACATCAATAGATATTCCCAAAGGTGTTACAACTATCGGGAATCAAGCCTTTTATGGTTGTGAAGGCCTGACCTCAATAGACATTCCTGAGGGAGTTACAACTATTGGAGATTATACTTTTTGGGGGTGTACAGGCTTGACATCAATAGATATTCCCAAAGGTGTTACAACTATCGGAGATCAAGCCTTTTATGGTTGTGAGGGTCTGACTTCAATAGACATTCCTGAGGGTGTTACAACTATTGGACTTGCTGCCTTTGGTAATTGTAAAGGCTTGACTTCAATAAACATTCCTAAAAGTGTTACAACAATTGGACAATATGCGTTTGTTTATTGTACTTTGACCTATATAAAATTTATGGGTGTAATTCCACCTACTATAGATTCACTTCTTTTTTATGGAACAATTTATGTTCCTATATCCGCTGTTGACTCGTATAAAAATGCTGAGGGGTGGGAAGAATATTCCACTTATATTCATATTGTAGGATACTAAAAAAACGCTGGCAATTCAGTTGCTGCAAGTTATTTGCAACAACTGAATTGTTTTATAATCATAGAAACAATGTCTGACAAACAGAATATAGAAATAACCGACAATAACGAACTATCTCTCAAAGAAATTCGCGAAACATTTTACCATTGCCGAGATTTTGAAATAACAAACCTTTGGCAACGGTCTGTTTTTTTGTTTGGTTTTATATTGGCATGTTTTACGGGATATGGCGCGATTTTGATTTCACTGTTGACAACGGGCGAGCAAACTGTAGAATATCCAACTTTGGCCAATTTTATTGAATGTATTATAGCATTGATTGGACTAATATTCTCTGTTATATGGATAATGATGGCAAAAGGTTCAAAGGCATGGTATGAAATTTATGAAAACGCCATCACGAAGATAGAAAATAAGAATAACAAGAAGGATGACGATAGCAAAGAGCCCCAATATTTAAAAATGTTCGATGGGTATAGAATGGGAAACTATTGCAAACAATATAAAGACTATTTAGACGATGGTCTTTTTTCAACCAAGGGCGGCAAATACTCGCCGTCTAAACTAAACATTTTTATCGGACAAGTTTTGTTTGTTATATGGAGCATTTGCTTATTGGGACACTCTACGGTTCTTTTCAATAAATATTTGGATTATATGAATATACAAGATGAAATGATTTATGTTTGGTACGTACTATTTTATGTCGTATTATGTGCATTTGTATTTCTTATATATGTGTTATTTATAGATCAAGTAACAAGCCAAACAATCAAAGAAATATAATTGCCTCACGTAAAAACACAAAAATTCGCACAATAACCCAAGGGAAACTTTGTTTTCTGTGCAATTTTTCGCAATCATCACATATAATTATTTTTGCCGAGAATTAAGATAATAATTAATAACTCTTTATCCTATAATTTTTTACATCAATTCAAAAATCGCTATATTTTATTTATAATCAACCATTTATCTTTCAAAATCAAACAATACTTTGTCAATCAAACTTACCGAAATCGCACTTTTCGACACCTTGAACCGCACAAACTCCACACTTTTCGACACCTTCCACCAAATAAATTCCACACTTTTCGACACCTTTGGATAAAAAAAAAACATTTCACCGCGCCAAATAACAAATTTTTTGTTTTTTGCTCATCCCGAAAATATTATTTATCTTTGTCGTCAAAGAAATTAGCGTCGGTTGGAGGAACAATTGACGCAAAAACACCGACATACAATGATTGAAATAGGATATACCAACAAGATGGAAGTATTGAGGAT
>JAEEGL010392342.1_pt1 | contig 29312 bp, 16 predicted proteins | sample 9134231 | NCBI WGS metagenome assembly JAEEGL01 (sample SAMN16246548, study PRJNA631951) | gut metagenome | biome: gut microbiome; feature: rumen; material: fiber-attached | host: Bos | place: Iran: Karaj | collected 2018-10 | reverse complement strand
GTAAACCTCGTCGGAGTGGAACATTGCGTGACCGATTTCATCAAGTTCGCTGCAAGAAGCGAGACCGATGACGAGCATGCCGATGACGGCGATGATGGTAAAGAGTTTCGTTTTCATTTTTCTTTTCCTCCTGTTTTTGATATTGATGATGATGTAATGAATGTCGTGTTTCACTTCTCCTATACGGCAGGTCCCGGGCGTTTCTATCACCCACCCCTGACCTTCTCCCTCATTTGCCCTTTTGCCTGGCACCTGAGTCCGGAGATGCTTTTTGCGTTATCTTTTTTTCAGTAACGCTGTTTTCTGCTGGGAGCCTCGCTTCCTTTTTTCAATATGGGGAGCGAGGGCGACGGCGGAAAACCCCCTTACTGCTTCTTCCAACCTGGAATATCCCAATCCTCTTTTGTCGGTATAGCTTTCAGATAGAAGAGTTCTTGCGGCGTAACCGGTACGTTATTGAAGACATTGATGCCGACCTTTTGTTCCACGCCGACTACCGGGAAGATATATTCGGTAAGGTCGCCGGTCAGGGGAAGATTCGGGAAAACGAATGCCGCCATCGTCCAGCGTCCATCTTTTTGCATGCAGACGCATTTGAATAAAGCATCGGGAACGACCACCTTGTTTACGCCGATCGGCTCGTTGTGGCCGGACGTGATGATTGGGCCGCATACGATCCATACGCGGTCATATTTTTTTGCCCAATAGCGGCATTTCTGTTCAAGTTCCAGCCAAAGGCCAGCATTCAGTTCCCTGTTCTGCGGAACCGTATTCGAGAGGTAGAAGCTTTCGACCATCGCCTGCCTGCTCCATTTCATGTCGGCGGCAGCTGCCATGTGACCGCGGTCGAACCCGCTGTTGGAGTAGTCGCGGGTATCGGGTTGCCGTCCCTTGATCTGCGGGTCGGGAAGGAATTCGTCGGTGCGTGACACCTCCTTGGCCGAGGCCTCTTCCGCCGTGAGTTCGTATGCCACCCAGTTCGGGATGAGCATGATGTCGCTGTAGGACACCGTAAACCCGAGGTGCTTGACGATTTCACCGCTGGTTTTGACGGGGACTACCTCTTCGATGTTGTATTGTGTGCGTGATGTTTTTTTCGCTCCCCGGCGGAACGCCGGTTGCGCCATCATCGTCACTGAAAGCAGAATGCAGATTGCTGCAAGTGCGGTTTTTTTCATCATTGTTTCTCCTTTTCCTGTTTCTTGTATCCGGGGGGGCCTCCGCTGAGGTCCGTGCCCGTCCTCACTCAAGGCAGGGGCGGCGCGGCACCCGGCGGAGGGCCGTCGGGGTTGGTTTGTGACGTCTTATCGTGTCTTCTTCATAATGTCGAGGACCTTTTGGGTCTCGAACATCATCGTTTTCCCGTATTGGTGGATCGCGGAGTCTATGACGCCGCTTTTCTTGATCCGCCAGGCGGTCGTGTCGCTGCAGCCGAGCAGACTTGCGAGGCCGCCCAGGCCATACACGTATTTGGGAACCTCTTCTGCGGGAGGTGTAGGATTGGCCGCATTGGCGGCGGTGACCAGGGCGACGAACTGTTCGCCCGTCATGTCGATGATGCGCATCGTCTTGAGTTTTTCGAGTTCTTCGGTAGGCATGTGTGTATCGTTTTTTGTTGGATTAATCGGATTCGACGCCGGCGAGGAGCAGGGCGCGGTTCGCGTTCACATACATTGCGGCGACGAGGGCGGGCAGGTACTCCCGCGTTTCACGCGGCACCTGCCTGTATATCGCTTCGTAGGATGTGTCGTCGCCGACGGCTGCGAGGGCGGTTTGGATGCGCCCGGGGCCGCAGTTGTACGACATGACGGCGAGGCCCCAGTCTCCGAATCGCCTGTATGCGTCGCGCAGGACGCGGGCGGCGACGCCCGTGGCCTTTTCGACGGAGTATCTTTCGTCATTGGCGTATGTGACTTTCATCCCGTATTGTTTTGCGGTGCTCTCCATGATCTGCCACATACCGACCGCCCCGGCTTTGGATATGGCTTTCGGGTTGACGGCGGACTCGACGATGGCGAGGGCGGCGAATTCTTCTGGAACGCCGTAGGCACGGAACGTTTTCTTTATCATAGGAAGGTATCTGTCGTAACGGTGTAGGATCCTGACCATATTGCGGCCGCGCACGGTCGCATATATGTCGATGTATTTACTCAGGACGTCGTCCTGGGGAATGCAGAGGATGGTGTCGATCTCCGACACCCGTTTGAGGGCGGCGTCTTCGGCGAGTTCCGGGTCGTCGAACTGGTCCCACCTGTCGGCGAGAGAGAAGAAGCCGCTCGCGTTGTAGTCCCCGTCGAGGGACGACATGCGGTTTGTGCGTTTGGCCAGTTCCTGCTCGAGGAAGTCCACGCGTGCGCGAAGGCGTATGTTGTCCCGGCGAAGTCTGGCGATTTCCGTTTCCTGGGCGTAAGCCGTTGTCGGATTGCAGAGTATTTCGCAGAACAACAATGTGAATAAAAAGATGTTCGTTTTTGTCTTACTCATATTTTCTCTGATATGCAGTGCAAAGTTATGTCGTTTACATTAAAGATGCAAATCTTTTTGCATCTTTAAGTTTCTTTTGCTCTCGCAGAGGCAAAAGAAAAGCGGTCCCGGCAGAGTGTCTCTGCCGGGACCGCGCGATTTTTCCTGTATAAGGATGTTACTTCACGGAGTCTTTACGGTACTGCTTGAGCTGTTTCTCGAGGGAGAGGGAGACCTTGCGGGCGCGCATGGCGGCAGCCTTGTTTCCTTCTTTGACAGCGTCGGCTTTGAAAGCCTCGAAATCCTTGCAGATCGATTCGATGAGTTCCTTCATGTTGAAAATGTTTTTTAAGGGTTAATGAATTTTTGTACAGTGCAAAGGTAAACAAGATTTTCAAATAATGCAACATTTTTCGCAAGAATTTGCATTTCTCATCAACATTTTTGCAAAAACGAGGCTTTTTGAGATTATATCACTTTGAGCTGTTTGTCGTATCGGTTTTCTTCGGTTTCGCCGTTGTCTTGGTTTTGCCGGTATCCGGGGATTCCTTGACGGCGGATTTCGCTGCGGCCCTTACGTCCGCGTCACCGTTGCCGGAGGCGGGTTTCTCGACGACGACCGTCATCATGGTGGTGCAGTAACTCTTCTTCTTTTTATATACGTTGGCTTCTGCTGGTTTCACGGTGATGAAGATGTTCATGTCGCAAGCGTCCGCAATGCGGTAGATGCGGGAGACCATCATGTCGTTCGCCCGGAACATATGGTCGACGGTGGTGTAGTAGAGACCGAGTTTTTCGCCGAGCGCATGGGACGTGATGTTGTATTTCATCATCATGCGGGAGAGGAACGACAGGCGGTCCGCCTTGAACTGGGCGCGGTTCCTCCGCCGCCATTGGATGTCTTCGTCCAGGCCTGCGTCGTGTTCTCTGGTAAGGACGAAGTCAAGCTCGTATCCGCAGCCGTCGAAGAGCGACATGACTGAGGAGAGCGGGGCGTCGTCATAGGAAGGGAGCAGCCATCGGCTGACCGTATGCCGCGTACAGCCTACGATATCGGCTGCATCGTTTATCGTAATGTTCATCGCTGCCATGAACTGTTTGAGGAAAAGAAGCCGGCTACCCGGCTTGCGGCCCTGTGTCTCCGCGGCCGCAGCGAAAGTGGTGGTTTCTTTCATAGCAAAAACCAAAATATGGCAAAAAAAGTTAAAAAATATTTTTGTTTTAATGAAATTATGTTACATTTGCATCAGCGATTTGCATTTAATGCCCTCTCTGCAACAAAGGTAGGGATAATTTTAGTAAGACGCAAGTGTTTTTTTAGGCCAAGAGGCCTCGTTTTTAATTGTTTTCCAGTCCAGGTGGACACCGTTTGAGCGTTATGAAGTTCAGTGAAGAACAGATCGAGATTTTGCGGCAGACCTCTATGAGGGACATCCTTGCCGCCGAGGGCTTCGACACGTCCCACACCTCCGCAGGGTTATATTTCTCACCGTTCCGTCCCAAGGAACGGACCCCCTCTTTCCATATCGACGACGTACACCACAGATGGTACGATCACGGCGCTGCCGCCTCCAGCCCAGACGGGCGTGAGGGCGGCGACACCATCGCGTTCGTACGTAGGCTAAAGGGCCTCGGGTTTCCCGAAGCCCTGTCGTATCTGTGCAGGTATAATCCGTCTGTCGTCCCCGACATCCACGTCGAGGCGATGAAAATCCCCGTCATCAAGGACCGCATCGTCGGCGACGGCCCCTCCGGTAACCGCCACGTGAACGTGAAGGTCGTCAAGGCGCTGCCGTCGTTCCAGGACCCGCTGCTTGCCGCGTACGCCGCAGGACGCGGGATCCGCCGTTCGATTCTCGATAAGGTGTGCAGTGAGGTCCATTATGTCGTTGCCGTGACCGACGAGGCTACGGGCGAGGTGAAGGAATACGCCCACCGCGCCATCGGCTTCCGCAACAGCGACGGCGGCTGGACGCTGCGCTACGATCCCGTCCGCAAGGGCGACAAGGGCAAACGCTCCACCGGCGGCGGATTCTCGGCTATAGCGGCCGACGGCCGCAATATGCTCGCCGGGGAGATGCGCCCCGCGAGCCCCAGCGTCGTGGTGTTCGAGGGTTTCATGGATTATATGTCGTGGCTGGCGCTCCGCCGTCCCGAAGGTGTCCCTGCGGACACGGACATCGTGGTCCTGAACTCCGTGGCGAACGCCCGGGCGTCACTGCCGTTCGTCCTTTCGCACGCGAACGTCATCGCGATCCTTGATGCGGACACGGCCGGCAGCGACACGACGCAGTTTTTCCGCAAAGCATGCCGCGAGAAGGGCCGCCGCTTCCTGGACGCCCGCGGACAGTATCTCGACGGTCACAAGGACCTCAACGAGCGTCTGCAGGGCGAGATGAACAAGTATTCGGCTTAAAGCTGACGTAGATATCTGAAATCACAAACCTTTTAATCTTTATTTACCATGTCCCGTACCCAGAACATTGAAAACAAAGCCGCCGCGGCAGCTGCCGCCAGCGGTTTTGATGAGAACCCCGAAGTCGGTTTCGACGCCGACGACCTCCCCGGAGACGAGCAGCTCGTCGTCAACGAAGAAAGCGAGCAGCCGCAGCAAACGGCCCGGTACCAGTACCGTCCCAGCGAAACGACGCTCAAGAAACTTGACGCCATGCCGAAGAAAGCCCTTGCGGAAGAATTCGGAATCTATCTTGATGACTATGTGATGACCGACAAAAAGACCGGTAAGGAAACCGTCAAGAAAGGTCTCATCAGCTCCGTCACCGAATACGGCGTCCTTGAAGATCTCGCGGAGGGTCGCTACACCCGTAAGCCCATCCGTATTCAGGAAAGGATCGGTCACAAACGTGATACCCGCCACTACGCTCTCGTAAAGTTCATGCCCGCCTCTGCTAACGGCAAATATGACTGGACCGTGGAGACGCGTCCCGTTGACATGCGCTACAAGCTCGACAAGGACGGCAACCGTATCAAGGACAAATTCGGCCATTACGAAATGACCTGTGTCCAAAAGAAGCTCGACAAGAATCAGGTCGTCCGGATCGGTTCCGGCGATTTTGAAAGGGACCTCACTCCCGAAGAGCACGATCAGGTACGCCTTCTTGGCAACATCGAGGGCGCCGTTCCCAATAAGAACCTTATCAACCAGGTCTGGGTGGCGAACCAGTACGATCCGACGATCCTCGTTGCCGTCAACTGCAACTACATTCTTGCATCCCTCGACCGCCGCGAAGGTAAGGGCACCTACCTCTCCGGTGGCAAGAAGCACGAATTCACGTTTGGCTCTCGCGAAAAGAACCTCTGGGCTTCCGGTAAGGGCGCTTATGTGAAAAACGAGGAAGGCAAGAACCAGTTTGTCCGTTACGATCCCCTTAAGGGTCGGTTCAGCGTCAGCGTCACTCTCGATATCGCCTTGAAGAAAGACCGTGAGCGTGAACTTGCTGCCAATAAGCAAACCGAATCCGCCTCCGTGGCGAAGAAGCCCGTCCAGGAAAAGCCCGAAACCCAGGGCCGCAGGATCTGACAATAACATCCGTTCATCCCCGGGAGGGCCTCCTCCCGGGGGTTGATCTATACACCCGAATAGAATACCCATCGCCATGCGCATCATCAGAAACAACGAAGTAAATACCGAGGCGTACGAATACATGAATACGGTCCCGGGCGCCGTCCCCACGATAGCGTCTCTCGCCGTACGTACGCGTGCCGCGCTTATGTCCGGCCTGCCGGCCCAGGACGTCCTCGCTGCCGCCGCTTTTATTTACCAGAATACGATCCTTCCCTCGGGCGCACTTGCCAGAGCCGCTGAGCTGAGTCTACCTGACGAGATCGTCGAGCCGCTGCTGCGCGCCGGCATGGGTTACGATCCTCAGCCGATCGACACGTCGCATGTCGTGATGACGGAGCCTATGAACGCCGCCGTCGAGGCTGCCGCCCGTAGAATCCACGAATCCTACAGCCCGATGCTCAATCCCTGGGAGGATCTCACTGAAGAGGAACGACGGCCGTCCTACGCTGCGGCTACCGCCGCCGTCAAGACCCTTGCCGCCATCGGAGGGACGTCCGCCGCCGCTTTGGATCTGAAATCCAGTCGCGAGAGCCTCGCCGGGGCTCTCGATAAAAACACCCATGACGCATGGGCGAAGGAGAAGCTTGCCGATGGTGCCCGTTACGGCCTCGAGCTGAAAAAGAATGCCCAAGGCCGTGATGTGACGCATCCGGATCTCCTGCCGTTTGAGGACCTCTCTGAGAACACGAAATATCACGAACACGGAATCAACGTTGCCGTCCTCGACGCCATCCGCGAGGAGGGTCTCACCGTCGCTCCGCAGCGGTCGCTGTCCGCGATGGCGGACCTCTTGAAGAAAAAGGACGAAAAGGCCGTCGGACAGCGGCAGGCGGCTTTTGAAGAAGAGATGGAAGAACAGCCGCGGCGCAAGACGTCATCCGACTCCGAACAGATCGTGAAGATCAAGACCGAATTGGCGAAGATGAGTCTCCGGGAAGATGTCGAGAAGACGCGCTTCGTGACCTCTCCTTATCTGCTCCCCGGTACGGATTGGGCGTTCGACGCCGCAACCAGGATGAAGCCTTTCGGACGGGACCGTCTCGTCCCCGGCGTCGGCATCATCGAAGCGGGAACATCGATGAGGAAAGACGCCGATGCGCCGCATATCGTGAAGCCCACGATCGACGTCCTTACGTTTGGCGGCGGCAAGAAAGCCTTTCCTGTCGGTACGCTGACCAGCCATCGTGATGTTGTATCCGACACCGAGTCCGCTGTCCTGCAGGCGTGCGCCGATGAGGCAGAACGTCAGGGCCTCCATACGCGGTACGATTTGGAGCCGGTCGAACAAGGAAAGCCCTGCGCCCTTGATACGATATCGGAATATAGCCGCCAGAGCTATCTGGCTACTGCCGATGTCATCGTCGCCCTGCTGGAAAAGGAGGGATTCAAGTTCGACTACCCGATCTCCCGTACGTCGTCCCAGAACGATCCGGCCGGCGTCTGGCCGAGGACTTCCGAGAGTTACCGCTTCTTCGAGGCGGCGAAGAAGGCTTATCCGAATTTCGCCAACGTCTTCGACACCCTCCACTCCCATACGAACGTAAATTTCTTCTATAACGGCACGGAACAGCCGCTTAAGGATGAGTTCCTCAAGGCCCGCGCTTCCGCGATCCGGTCTTTGCATTCGCTGGATGACGTCCGTGCGGCGCGGATGCTGGCGAACTACATCCTGCACCCCGCCTGGGCGGCCGTTGACTCGTGGGACGGGCAGTTGAGCCCGACGAGAGAACAAAGGACCCGTAACGCCGTTTCCGCTTTTCTGGATTTCGACAAGGGGCTGTCGGATGCTTCATCCCCTGCCAACGTCCTTCTCTCTGCGGTGAAGATGAACAAGGATCCACAGATGGTGACGACCGAGGTACGCCGCGCCGTGAAGATGTTCCTCACGGGCTGCAGCTATGCGCAGACGGATCCCGCGTTGGAAATCCGTCAGGGCAATGCCGACAAGGATATCCGCGAGGCCGTGTCGAAGATCGAGGACTGGCAGCGCGCTTACGATGCCTATGAAGCTCTCCCGGCCCTCTCACGGCTTTTCAGGAGAGAGCCGGAGTTCCCCGCGCAGGCCGAGACGACGATATCGACGAGGGTCGAAACCCTCATAAATGCCGTCAACGAAGCCGTCGAGGTGGAACGCATCATGCTCCCGCTCTCTGAAGACGGACACGTCTTGCCCCAGGATGGTTACCTGAATCGTCTGGCGGACAACGTCGACGCCATCGTGAACTTCGCCCGCACGCGCGGCGTCTCCGTCCCCGGCGAACTGCTGGAGAGATTCGACGCGGCCGTCACACGGGCGCGGTCCCTGTATCCCGAAAAGAAGGGGAACATTGCCATGACGCCGGTAGATGGTTTCGGGCAGCTTCTGCTGGATTACGGTGTAGACAAAGATACCGTTGCGAAGATGAAAACGGCGTGGCTCGCCGGTGAGCACTACGAGTTCTCGGGTGAGATGCGTGTACGCCCCGCCAAGTCGTACGATCCTGAGCCTCCGACGCGGAAAGTGTCCGTCGGCATCGGCATCGATGAAAAGGGATCGCTGATGCTGTATCACCCGGCGACGGGAGTGGAGATCGGATCGTTCAAAACGTTCATCCCGATGCGGGGAATCAACCTGGACCTGGCCGAAAGCCGGGCCAAAAACAGCGACAAGAAGGTTCCGCTGAAGGAAGCCGAGAAATCCGTCCCCGAGATAAAGCGTTAAATGGTTAGACAATAATTTTGAAAGACAAAGGAATAATCGTTTTCCGGTGATTCAGGATGATATGAGAAACGACTACTACGCAAACCTTTCTGCTGCGACCGCGACTACGGTGATATCCGAGATGCTTGGCCGTACGGTCAAGTTCATCCGGAACATCTATGCGGTTATGCCCGACAGCATCGCTTTGGCGGACTACGACAAATACGGTACCGCATGCTGGAAAGATTCCAACGGGATCATCTGTGTGGCGGAAAAATATCCCCATGCGAACCCGTTCGCCGCTATATTTCATCGTGTAATAAATAGACTTTGTTCCGATGAAGGTCCGGAGTCCTTGTTGAAATCGAAAGAATCCATGCGCCGGGTGGCGCTCTTGTCGGGCGAGTCGCCAGATGATATGTCGGAGTCCGATCTCAGGGCCTTCATCATGTCCTGCGCTCATAATGGTGTCAATAGCAGGGCTATCGCCAGAAACATCCTCCGTGTCGCCTTTCATGGAACTGAGATGCCGGATAATCTCGAAGTGGCCGTCTGTAACGGCCTTTCCGCATATCGGGGGAAGATGATCAAAGCCATCATCGACGGAAACGATAAGAAGATGATGCAGAAACTGGCCATGGAAACGGTATCCCAATACAGCGGACATCTTCACGTACACCTCGGCGCCCCGGAGGGACCGATGCGCGACATGAAGTATCCGGATGTCAATTACGTGATTGATGTGAAGCATGTCCGCGACATCGCAGCCCGTATCGGGATGCCCGCCGAAAGCATGATTGAGGCCGGCTTTCTGGAAGCGGTCAAGAATCCGATTGTGGTGATAAAGGATAAAATAAGAACCGATACTATCGCTTTTGTGACGTTTCTGGCGTCCCCGCAAGAAAAAAGGGACGCAAGCGGAATTGCGTCCCAGGGGGGTCGAGACTCGGGCTCCGATGGTACACAGCAAGCTCCCATCCTACTGCCGTCGGCTCTAAAGACTGATGCAAAGTTAGACAAAAATTCTGAAAGACAAAATATTTTTCAAAAAAACGATCATTTTCTGGTAGTCAACATGCCGTCGCCAGAAACGGTAATGAAAAACGGATCCAGCAGGGCTCTTTCTTTCGGTTTTATGCACGTCTCCAGCTTGGCGAGAGCCTTGGCGTATAAAGATCGTGAAACCGGTCGGGTGAACATGCTTCACGTGCGCCGCGCTGCCGACAATAAATATACGTCAGACATCGTTACGACGCTCCGGCAGTGGTGCGACACCCACGAAGGTCCCGCCGCGGAGGAGGTGCTCAGGGTGCTGCCGCGTCTGCGTGACAATGTGATGGAATTCCGCAATCCTGTCAATTTCGAGGATGTCGAGAAGTCTCTCGCAAAAGGTGCTGGCTCGCCGCTCCGTGAAGCGCCTGCCGCCGCTCGCCCTGCGAACCCCTTCGTGGACGATGGCCCGCTTCCCGATATCGACCAGACCGTAGCCCGTCCCGCCGTCTTCGGCAGCCCGGCCGGCATCCGGTCGGAGGTTAAAAGGCGTCCACTGCAGGAGCGTCTTGCGACGGCGATCCGCCACGGCGGTTTTTCCAAGCTGGCAGAGAAAAACCTCTCCGCGGCCGGCATGGCCTGCGCTTCCGATATCAAGAGTTTCATCGCCAACCGCGGCGAAGAAGCGTTCAGGGAGAAATTCGGGCCCAAGGCGCTGCGCTGCGCGAACGACTGGCTGTCGTCCCTCGGCCTCGATACGGCGACCTATACGCAACGGCAGCGTATCTCTGTAAACGGTGCCGCCGATGACGGCCACGGTCTTACGGTGAAGGATTTCTTCGCCGCCCTTCGTGAGTTCCCGAAGGATACGCCTGCGGGAAGCGTCGCGATGCCCGTCGGCGCGGACGGCCGCCCGTTCACAGGCGCCGACGCCTACCAACTTGCTGCGCGGATGGCGAACTCACCGCGCTGGGCCGGCTGCAACGTCTTCCTCGACGAGAAGACGATGGAGGCTTTCGGCATCACGCCAACCCCAGCCGCCATCGCCGTCTATCCGGTGTCGAAGGGTGGCGTCCCCGTCTATAACCTGATGGACACGTCGATGTACGGAGGCCTGAAAGACCGGATACGCGAACGCCTGTACGAGGCTTCGCCGGCGGTACCCACGTCGATGCTGCGCCAGTTGGCGACCTATGCGCCGGCAGAAATGCAGGACGCAGGCCGCATCGCCGCACACTTCGACCGCTCTTTCGCAGAGATGGCCAAGGACGTCATGGCTGCGGGACAGAAGACGGACACATTCGAGACGGCCGTCATGCAGGAGACGCACTCCCTGGAGAAAAAGCTCGACCGTTACGGCTATCTGCGCGGTTACGGCTTCCCGGAGGCCACCCTGCGGAAACTCTTCGTATCGGGGACGGCCCCGTTCCACGGAGAGATCCTTACGCGTCGGCGCCGTGGCACGGCCGACGAGGGACACCATATCGGAACCCGCCGGGCGGATGTCGTCCTGAAGCTGGGCGAGGGAGGCATCCTGATGTACACGCCGGCGGACCAGCGCTACAGCCCCATAAAGGAGGCCCTGACTTCCGGAAGATCACTGGCCGCTCGGACAGATGAGCCCGCGCTGCGGAACGGCATAAGCAAGGATAGGACAAAGCATCTCTGATGCGGATAACAACGATAACGCGGATAATAGCAATAACAATAATAACAGCAATAACACAATTATAAGCGCCATGGAATTCAGCCGGATAAACGGAATCCCTTGCTACGTCGGGGAGATAACCCCTGACGATGGCGTCGTCTTCGTCTTCGGCAGCAACCCGGAGGGCCGCCACGGCGCCGGCGCGGCGCGCATGGCCCGCGAGCGCTTCGGGGCGGTCTATGGCCGCGGGGAAGGACTGCAGGGGAATGCGTATGCGCTGCCGACGAAAGACCTCCGCGTCCGCGAAAACAACGCCCTGCGCAGCATTTCCGCCGCCGACATCACGGCTGCGGTACGCAGGATGTACGACGTGGCGCGCCAGAACCCGGACCGCCGATTCTGCGTGGCGTACCGCAATACGGACCGCGCCTCCCTCAACGGCTATACGGGGATGGAGATGATCGACATGTTCAACGCCGCCGGGCCCGCCCCGGCGAATGTCGTCTTCTCCGGCGAGTGGGCGTCCACCGGCCGCCTGCGCCGCCCCGTCGTGCAACAGGACAAAGGAAACAATACAACTCAAAATACTATGCCCAACATTAATTTCATCGAATCGGATCGCCCCGGCTACCCCGCACGTACGCGTGCCAACGCCGAGGCTGCAGACATCACCGTCGCCATTGCCGTTGATTACAATACGGCCGGCGAGCGGCTGACGCGCAATGTGGCCGGCAATGCTTATGTCGCCATCCCCATCGACAAGGACGGCCTCCACGACAGGGGTCCCGACGGCGCACGGACGGAAGCCCATTATGCCGCGCTGGAGTTCATTGAAAAATGCCGCGAAAAAGGGCTTCCCCTGGATGCCCGCGGCGGCGTCTCCCTGAACTTCGCCGGCAACGGCATCTACACGTTGAAGCAGAACGGTATCCTCCAGGAGGATATCGACGTCTTCATGACCGAGTTCGTAGCCCAGCTCGGCGACATGGGCGTCGGCATCAAGGCTCTCCGCAGCGGCGGGCAGACCGGCGTCGACGAGGCTGCCGCGAAGGCTGGCGTCCTCAACGGTATCGAGACGACGGTACTCGCCCCGCAGGGCTGGCGTTTCCGCGGAGAAGACAACCGTGATATCCTCGACGAGGCGGCCTTCAAGGAACGCTTTGATGCCGCCATCCGTCAAGCCGAAGAGATCGCCTCGGCAGAGGCTCCCTCCTGGGCCCGCACGGCAGAAAACGGCTTCGAGGTATCGACGCGTGGCGACGCCGTAGGACGTCGTTTCTCCGCCAGGACGGCGAAGTTCGACGAGGGAACTGTCCTCGTCATCGGCGACCGCCAGGTGGACGTCGGCGGCCGTACCATAGAGGATGTCTATCAGACGGAGGTCAAGCGCAGCGGCAAGAACCTGCCGCCTGCCGAGGATTCCGTCCTCTTCATCCCTGAAGACGAACGCCGGAGGATGTCTCCCGCGGAGATGGAAGACCGCAGCTACGAGCGCGGCTATTTCCCTCTGTGGTCGGTCTGGGCCGGCCAGAACCCCGCCGCCGTGGACGCCCTGCGCCAGGTTTCCGCCGGGCGCCCCCTGACGGACATGTTCTCCACGACGCGTGTCACGCAGGCGCGGGCCATGGCCGACGTCCTCGCTGGCCGTACCATCGAGCCCGTCAGCGCAAGGGTCATGGATGTCGCCACCTATGAGGCCCTCCAGGCAGAGCATCCCGAGGTCGCCCCGGCGGCCCCGGCCCCCGCTCCCGTGCGGAAGGGCGCTTCGCGCTATGCCGGCGACACCGATGCGATGGACCTGGCGTATTCGATAACCTTCGGCGGCCGCCTGTTCTCCAGCGCCCGTGCCGAGGCCCTGCTGCACCGTCTGGACGCCATGGACGAAGGACAGCGTGCGGATTTCCGCGGCGCCGTCCTCGCCGAGGTGGACAGAATCTTCCCTGAACTCCGCGGCGAGCTCGCCGCACCGCGCGCCGCCGCCCATCTGCAGAATCCCGATGATCTCCTCGACGGCATCATGGCGCGGGCCTCGGGCGGCGCCGGCGAAGCCGACCGTCTCGAGGCAGAGATCCGCGAGATCTCCGCTGCCGCCGGTCTCGGCGACCTGCCGGTCGGCCGTCAGGATACCGTCGTCGTATCGCCGGAAAGGCTTGCGGCCATTCGTCGCACAAACGACCTGCAGGCCCGTCTTAACACGCTCCGCGCTTCGACGGACACCGTCCTCCGCACCGGCGGGTCAAGCGAAGTCGAGCTGTCGTCCGCCGGCGATGACAAATATACGCTACACAACATGACGTTCGTCGAAGGAACCCTTCTGGGTGCCATCAACGTCGGCGGGATGACCGTCGAGGACGTCTACTGGAAATATGTCGCGCAGACCGCACCGGGCGGCGATCCCCGTCCGGGCTCCATCGTCGCCGCCGCCGCGGGGGCCCCGGCCGCCGAGAAGGACGAGCTCATATACCGCAACGGCATCCTGCCGCTGGTATCCCGTTGGGCCGAGCAGCATTCCGGGGAGATGGCCTCCCTGAAGGCGACGCTCCGTAAGGACTCTGCCGGCAACAACACCCTCCTGGCACGCATCACGGACTCCTCCGACACGCGCTTCTCCGCCGCCCGCGCCTTGATGGACGTGTGCCACGGCCGTCAGCGCAAATACACGCGGCAGGAGATTGAAGCCAACTTCCTGCGCGTCCCGCGCCCCGACGTGAACCCGGCCCTCACGCGCGCCGCGCTTGAAGGATATCAGGTGTATTCCGTCGGCACATCCACGCGCTCCGATACGGAGTTCTGGAGCCTCATCCCCGAAGATACCGACGTCATCGTCGACATGCGCCAGAACCGTCGCCCGCAGCGCCGGTTCAAGCCCGGAGAAAGCGGCGTTAACCTTACGGAAGCCGTCATCGGCGCCGGCGCCTCCGCCGCCGGCATCGAGTATGTGGTGTCGTCGAATATCACTGGCGCGCTGCCGGTGACGCCGGAGACCTTCGGCAGGGTGATTGCGGATCCCCGCGTCGTCGCGGAGAAATCGTCCATAAAAGGCACCGACCCGCGTCATAAGAAAGCCCACGTCGTCTACGACTACGAGGCCTTCATGCAGAACGAGGACTTCCAGGATACGATGAAGACGGTGGAGGATATGCTGAAAGATGGCCGCAAGGTCTGCTTCATCGGCTCCGAGAACAATGCCGCATGGTCCGCCCGCGGCCTGCTCGTAGGCCAGTACCTCGAGCGGAACACGGATTTCCACGTGGCGCACATCGAGACGACGCCGGGCGGCCACGTACGCGTGCGCTCGCAGGAGAACATCGTCTCTGACGCCATCGGCCGCGGAAAGACGCTGCGCAACAAGGACTTCTTCTCCGTCGGATTCCAGTCCGACAGGTCTTTCCGTCTGCCTGTCGGCGAAGAGGTCGTCGCCACCGCATCCCGCGGCGTCGACGATTCCGCGGAGCGGCTCCGCGCCGGTGAGGCGTTGCCCGCGAACTACGGCACCGAAGTAGAGTTCGTCAAGGTGGAGGGCCGCGACTACGGCCGCCGTCCAGAACGCGCGACGGGGGCCTGGCAGAACATCCAGGCTAACGCCCGCGCCGCGGACTTCGCGATCATGGCGTACACCAGCAGGACCGACCCGCAGGTGCGGGAGATGCGCAGCTCCGTGTTCTACGGCGCCGGGCTCGTCATCCCGACGTCCAGCGTGACGCATACGACGGCCGAAGGCCGCACGGAGACGCTGTCGGCAAAGGAACGGTGCCACGATGACGAAACGATCATCCGCGCCGCGGAAAACTTGCACCGCCGCCTGACGAAGAGCCTGACGTGGCGGTACACGAAGAAAGACGGCCAGAAATACATCAACCTGGATGCGCTCAAGGTGTTCGTCGGCGGTTCTACGATGCCGAACATCTCTACGGTGACGCAGTTCAACGAGAACGAACTCGGAGAGATCAAGCCGGCGCTGTCGAATGCGGGGCTCAGCCTCGTCGACGACACGGGCATCACCCAGGAGGACGTCAACTACTTCATCGAGAACGTCCTGCGCCGCGCCCTGCGCATGAAGAGCGAGATCGTCGACGACAACGGCAACGCCCTGCCGTTCAAGGTAACGGAGATCTCCAGCAACTTCGACACCGGCGTCGGCGAGGCTGCCATCACCGCAGCGCAGAAGTTCCACTCCGAAGGCCTCGGCGTCAAGCCCGTCGTGCGCTATGCCGACCCCGTGGTCACCATCGAGGCCAATGACACGTCCCGCGGCGTCGAAGTCCGTGACGAGGCCATGTTCCGCAACCGCGCCCGCGGCATCCGCCAGGACGTGACGCGCGACATTCTTCAGGAGCAGATCGAAGCCAAGGAAGAGGCGGACCGCCAGCGCGCCGCCAACCAGGAACCCGGGCTGAGTGACAGGCAGATGGTGGCCCTCTGGGAGCTGGGCCTGAGCAACAACGAGATCCTGGACGTCCTTACGGTGGCGCAGCGCTACGACAGCGTCGTCCGCGACGACACGATGATGGAGCTGCTCGACCTCTCCCGCGCGAACGGCTTCGACATCCCTTCCGACATCGACGACGAGCGCCTGTCGGACGCCCTGGGCAGCGCACAGCGTAAGCTGGAGCAGTGGAAGGCTGACGGCATCACCGTCGTTACGGCGGCCTCGCCCCTGTACCCGGACAACCTGTCCAACATGGAAGACATCGTCGAACGCGACGGTGCCGTCCAGCGCCGCCCCGCGATCCTTTGGGCGAAAGGTGATCTGACGCTGCTGCAGAAAGAATCCGTAGCCGCCATCCATAACCCCGACATCGTAACCAGCGATGCCGAGAAGAACATCATCAAACGCTTCACCTCCGTTGCGGCACAGAATGAGATGCCGCTGGTCACGTCCATCGACAACGGCGCCGCCACAGCCCTGGACATGATTGACAACGACGGCAAGGTGAAATACGGTCGCGTCGTCGGCGTATCGTCCGACGGCATCCCCGTCGGCGATGCCACATCCCGCCGCATCGAGGAGCTTACCGGGCAGATATCCCGTCTGGAGCGCCTTTCCCGCCTCCTTCAGGGCACGCCTTCGGAATCCGTCGATGCAGCGCTGAAAGACCTGCGGGAGCAGGGCTTCGTGACGCTGAACTCCTTCGGAGACCTGGCGACGCCGTATATCCCCCAGCACGTCGACGCATTCATGGAAAACAAGGACATCATCCTCGAGACCGTCGAAGAATATCCCGGCGACGGGCTGAAGGATGCCCTTACCCGAAAGATCGAGGCCTTGACCGCACAGCGTGCCGTCTACAGCATGACGATCGACGGTCAGGAGGACATCGCCGACAATATCGTCCGCCACGGCGGCCTGATGGTCAGCGAGACGCCTCCGGGCGTCAAGGCCGACCCGGCGACGAAAGACAGGATGCGCCCCAACCGGCTCTGCGCCGGCATGGCCGACGCCTGCGCCATCATCCACGAGCTCGCCACGGACAAGCCGATGGGCATCCTTGAGATGGCCGCCCGCTCCGTCTACGGCGTGACGCGCGGCGTGTCTCTCCTCGTGAGCGACATTGCAGAAAAAGCGCGGCTGGAGCCTGCCGTGGACCGCATGAAGCGCTCGAACGTCTACGAGAAGGACAAGGCCGTACAGGAGCTCAAGCCTGAAGATATCGAGACCGTGGAGGCGAACGAGGAAGCGATGCAGGCCGTGGTCGACAAGGCTTCCGCCAACCGCGAGACCGCGGACGAACGCCTCGCCGAGAAGGCTTCCCTGAAGGCGGAGGTTGAAGGGCAGGATGTCGTGGAGGCGCCCGCGAAGGCCCGGAACCGCATCCCCGCGCTTCGTCCCTGGCGCGACAGCCGTCTGCTCAACCGCCTCGCCGGCGTCGCGAACGAGACGATGAACTCCCTGATGGAGGGTTTCGGCGGCGAGCAGGCCCGCAAGGCCCAGGCGACGGTGGAGCGGCTGCGTTTCGGCAGCAAGACCGTATATGTCGTCCCGGAGGGCCAGCCGCAGATCGTCGCGGCGCTGAAGAACCGCTTCGGCGACGGCATCACCGCCGTCGACCCGTTCGAGGCGAACCATATGGAAGAGGAGTATAAGCGCGGCGGCGTATATGTCGACGGCTCGCTCGTCGAGCGCTACCCGCAGACGGCCGCCACGATGCCGCTTCGGGATCCCGTGCAAAGCACGCGCCTGTACTTCATGAAAGACCATATCTACACCGTCGACGAGGTACCGAACGGCGCCATGGGCCTGCCTACGCCGGCAGAACGTCGGGGTGCCGCCGCCGCATGGAAGGAGTTTCAGGAGGCGATGGCCGAGATGCAGTCTTCGTTCCAGGCGCAGACGGGCTTCACGGATGCCGCGCAGCTGCAGTACCGCAATGCGGACTTCCTGCACGTGACCGACAATACCGTGGAGATCCGCCGCGGTGACGAGATGCGTTGCCGCATCTGGCTCGAAGACGGAAAGATCCGCGCAAGGAACATGTCCCTGTACAGCGACGACTTCCAGGAATACCACGAGACGCCGACGTATCCTGTCCTTACGGAGACGCCGCGGAACATCACCGCCGATACCCTCAAGACGTACGTCGAGGACATCAGGAACGCCCTGTATGACAGGCCTACGCTCGAGATCCGCGCCATCCCGTCGCCGACGATCGACCCGGCCGCCGCTCAGGAGCGCGAGGAGAAGATCGCCAACGGCTTCCTGAAGCCTCGTGCCGCGAACATCGACATCGCCGCCGATGACGTCGCGTGGGCGGTGCACGAAGGTGTCTTCGCCGAGAAGACGGCTCCTGCCGAAATCGAGGAGAAAGAAATGATCCTCGTCTATGCCGCCGCTACGCGGCAGGAGAACCGCGCCAACCGTGAGCTCTCCTCCCTGGAGAAGGCTATCGCGGAAATGTCCAAGGCGCTGAACGGCAACGAAAGCAAGATGGACGATGACGAGGTCGAGGAGCTGTCCGCACGCATCTCCGACGCCTATGACGCCCGTCGCCGCCTGGCCATCGTCGTCGCCGACATGCAGGACGTCAAGCAGGCCCTCGTCGAGGGACGCGGCCTGTCCGTCGCTGCGACGCAGACCGTTGACAAGAAGAAGACCATGACGCTGTCGCTCGGCGGCCGTCCCGTCTCCGTCGCCGTCAGCAACATCAAGAAAGAGGCGCTGGATGCGGCCCGCAAGACGATGCAGGAGCTTGTGTTCGGCGAAGAGGACATCCCGTCCGAAACGAAGGAAAAAGCCTCTGAAAAGCCGGCCGAGAAACCCGTTGTGGAAGCGGCCGAGCCGCAGCGCAACGAGGAAGACGAGCTCAAGGAACTCGGCGCCTGGCTTGCGAAAGCCGAAAAGGACCCCGCCATGCGGAACACCGACGAATACAAGGAGAAGGTGGCCCGCGTGCAGGAGCTCCTGAAAGAAGGGCCCGCCGCGGAAGAGAAACCTGCCGAGGCTCCCTCTCAGGAGCAGCCCGCCGAAAACCGGTTCGCCAAGATCACTTCCGTCGACGGACGCCACAACCGCGGCTACGCCGAGGACGGCACCTTCCATCTGCTCGACAAGGACGGCAACGTACTTATGGATACGCCGTTGAAGGCTATCTACCGTCCGCAGGAAAACATCGGCGCCGTCTTGGATGCCAAAGGCAAGTATCGGTTCTTCGATTACAGCAACGACCGTCCCATCGGAGACGTGTACGAGCAAGTAAGCAACTTCGACGACGGCATCGCCCTCGTCAAGCGCAGCGACGGCCGTTACAACTACCTGCAGGCCGACGGCAGCTACCTGTCGAAGACGCTGTGGTTCGACGATGCCGTCAAATTCTCGGAAGGAAAGGCGAAGATCCGCGTCGCGGACAAGATCCGCATCCTTGACCGTAGCGGCAAGATGTTCAAGACCGTCATCCCGGACAAGAAAGACATCCAGGAGCAGCAGCGCCGTCAGCAGAACAACCAGTCCCGCGGCAACGGATACAACCGCCAGCCGGACGGACAGAAGAAACCGTAGCCCATGGCAGTCGACTATCGAATGATGCACGAGACGTGCAGGGGCAACAAGACGCCCGGGAGGGAAGGCGGACCCGTCTTCTCTCCCGAGGATGTCCTGCGGTTTTTCGCAGACGACGACTCCGCTGAGGCGCGGGCATATGTTGAGAGCTTTTATAAAAAAGTCCAGCAGAGATGACAAGAAACCAGGAGAAGGAAGTGCGGAGCAAGCTGACGAAATGGCTTGCTGGAAAAACCCCCGACAGATCCATCCTTGAAAGCAGGGTGTCGGGATGGGTGGACTATTTCCGTGATATCCCTTCACCGGTCACATGCCTGGCGGCCTGTTCGTGGCTCTGCTCCGGTGCCGTCGTGCTCCCGGAAGACATGCCGAAGGTGGAGCAGGCTGTGAAGGTCGCCCGCCTGAATCGCGTAGATCCTCTCCGCTACGGCAGGCCGATGGACATCATCGAGACCTTTGCTGCGGCCGAGGTCAAGGAACATCCGATAGACCCCGACAGTGTCCCGACGCTGCATCTGAATAGAAAGTTCGACAGCGGCCTGGCCATCTACGATGTCGACGAATCCCAGGAGTCCCGCGAGAACATGCGGCGTATCATCAATACGCACTTCGGGAAGGAATCAAGTCCGTGGTGCCTGCTGCAAGGAGACGGAAACGGGAACCTGACCGAAGATTCTGCGGCTTGCTGGGAACGCTATTCCGCTTATCCGAAGCAGGTGGCCTTCGTCTGCGGCCGCCTCGCGGCGTTTTCGGCCGATATGGACATAAAGGACATGCCATGGTGGGATCTTGATGAAAATGCCGTAATCCCTTCCGAGGAAAACCGTACCTGGTGGGACAGGATGGACGACTGCTCCGATACCATCGTTTATGCCGGCAAGATCAAAGGAGACCAGACCGGAATCCGTGTAAAGATGGAGTTTGATGCCAGCACAGGGATATTGCGTTCCTTTGACGACCACACTTTGTCCCGCCTGGGCCGCCTCGGCCTGTCCACTGAAGAAACCGAGACGCTTCGCCGGACGTGCGATATCATGTTCCTTTCGCAGGCGGGACCTATCCCGCTTTCCTGTCGCGGCGGCGACGTCTTCGTCGGTGACAGAAAGATGCCGCTGGGGCAGGCGATGCACGAGCTGAAGAAGAACCCGAAGTTCATTGACAGTCTTGTCCCCGCCCAACATAAGCCTGCCGGAAGACAGCCATTTAGGTATCCGGACAAGCCATACAAGGCTCACGGACAGACTATCCGCTAAACATATACGCTTCTATGGAAATCACCGCTGTTGTCGAAAGGATTATCTCCCGCAAGCCGAATATGTGGACCGCCTTGGCCGTCCGCGACGTAAAGCCGGCCGGCACAGGCGTCCGGTTCGTATCGGGAATCATGCCGCCGCCTCGCGTCGGGATGACAGTGGCGTGTTCCGGCGAGATAACGCAAGGGAAATTCGGCATCGGATTCAAGGCGGATTCTATCGCAGAGCATCTGCCGACAGACACGGTCGGCATAGAGAACTACCTCGCTTCCGGCCTTATCCACAGCATCGGTCCTGTCCTGGCTCATCTCATAGTCGAGACATTCGGTGAAGATACCCTCGACGTCCTGGACAACCATCCGGAGCGCCTTAAAGAGATCCGCGGAATCGGCCGCAAACGTATCGAAGCCATCACGGAAGCGCTGAAAGACCAGCAGGCCGTCCGCCAAATCATGATTTGGCTGAAACGGTACGGCGTCACCAACAATATGGCCGCGAAGATCTACACCAAATATGGTGACGACTCCGTTTCCGCCCTTACCAAGAATCCGTACCGGCTGTCGGACGACATCAAAGGCGTCGCCTTCAAAAAAGCCGACGATATTGCACGCAGCATAGGGCTTCAGGAAGACAGCCCTTACCGCATAATGGCCGGCATCAAAGCATGCCTTGAAGATGCGGCAGCACAGCACGGCCATACTTATCTGCCGATTGAAAACCTCGTAAAGACCGCGGCCGGCGAAAGATATCTCAACATAGATACGGACGTCGTCCGGAATACGCTTCAGACGGAAGCGGCGGCAGATTCCGACGGGCTCGTCATTACCCCGGATGGCTGCGTCTTTCTACGACCTTATTACGATGCCGAAAAACGCATCGCCGCCCGCGTCGCCACCATCGCCTCGGCTGACTGCGAAGACCTGTCCGTCCGCGTGAGCTTCTCTTCCCTCAAGGAGAAAACGGGCCTGACATATTCTGAGAACCAAAAGAAAGCCATTCTGGGCGCTCTGTCGTCCGGCTTCAGTATCATTACCGGAGGCCCCGGCACTGGGAAGACGTCCGTATCGAACGCCATCATATCGGAATTTACATCCCAAGGTTTGGATGTGCTCCTCGCCGCGCCTACGGGCCGCGCCGCAAAGCGTATGCAGGCCGTGTCGCACCACCATGCCCAAACGATTCACTCGCTTCTGGGATCCGGCCCGGATGGATTCGCCCGCAATGCCGACAGCCCTCTCCACGGCGACGTCCTGATCGTCGACGAGTGCTCGATGATAGACGCCCGCCTCGCCGCAAGCCTGCTGTCAGCCGTTCCGGACGGGATGCGGGTGTGCCTGATCGGCGACGACGACCAGCTTCCGAGCATCGGTGCTGGACGCGTCCTTAAAGACCTCATAGCGTCGGGAACCGTACCATGCTTCCAGCTTACGGATATTTTTCGCCAAGCCGCCACATCGGAGATCGTGACAAATGCCCATAAAATCAACAAAGGCCAGATGATTTCTCCGCGAAACGATCCAAACGGGGACATGTTCTTTATTAGAAGCGACAACCCGGCCGACATATCCGAAAAGATCATCAAAATGGTCTCCGACCGCATACCGAAGAAATACGGAATCCGCCCGGAAGACATTCAGGTATTGAGTCCGCGTAGAGATCCGCGACCGCTAAAGAACGTGACGTCCATCGATACCCAGGCCGAGCTGGAAGCCGAATCCCGCAGACAGATCGGCACATGCGAACTCAACCGGGGGATTCAGGCGGCTGTCAACCCTTCAGGCAAGGTACTGGCATACTCCAACGACAACGAGATCCGCACCGGCGACCGCATCATGCAGAAGCACAACGATTACGACAAAGGAGTGTTCAACGGCGACATCGGTACCGTCATCCGCGCCGCAGACCCAAACGAAGACGGCGACGCCGTCCTCGTGGCCTCTTTCGACGGGAAGGAGGTCCGCTATCGCCCCGGAGAAATCAACGACATTGAATTGGCGTATGCGTGTACTGTACATAAGAGTCAGGGAATGGAATATCCCGCCGTAATCATCCCGATTCACAGGGCTCACTCTTTCATGCTGAAGAGGAACCTCCTCTATACGGCAGTTACGCGGGCAAAAAGACTTTGCGTCCTCGTGGGGACGCCGGACGCCCTGGGCCTCGCGATACATAACGAGGACACGTCAAAACGGAAAACGAAGCTCGTGGAGTACATCGGCGAGGCCATGCATCAAGCTAAACACGAAAAGAAACATCCCGACATACTTCACACGGTAAGCCTCCTCGGCGGATACAAAAAAGGATACACGGACGACAATCATTTCGTTCTCATAGCCCCTTCCGGCCGACCCGTAAGCACAAGCAAGATGACAGCGGCATATCCACCTTCGGAAGGCATCGGGATCGTCAAAGGTCAACGCGGCCAATACCGCTACTTCGACTATAAGAACGGCAAATTCATCGGCAGTCGATACCGTGTTGCCAAGAACTTCACGGACGGCATAGCCCTCGTACAACGTTCCGACGGCAAAGTCAACTTTCTGAAGACAGACGGGACCTGCTTGTCAAAAGATGTCTGGTTTGACGAAGCCGCCCCTTTCATCAAGGGTGTGTCCCGGGTCCGAGTCGAAAACGAACTATACGACCTTTCCAAAGATGGGTCTCTCCGCCGCCAAGCCGTCTTCGCGACAGGCATTGTTGCCTCGGAGCGTCAAACGAACATGCCCGATAAAACCTTCACAAAGACTTTCCTCTGCACCAGGTTCGGTATGGCGGAAGACGATTTCGAGACGATGTACGGCCTGCTGTCCCGCGGGCAGCGGTATCTTGTCTCCGGGAAAATGAATACATCTCCTGCACGACCGTATTCCCCGAATCCGTCCAAGAAAAACGTATATTTCCTCGTCGGCATTGACGAAGGTGGAACGATAACCGTCTACCATCCGAAGACCGAAAAAGCGCTCGGATCCCTCAAAAACATGCTTCTGCTGAACCTCCCTCTCGATTTCAATAAGGATAACCATAAAAAAATAGAACCTGGAGAAAAGAAATCCTATTCTGTCAGGTTCGTCCAAAGAAACCAGAATGCCTTCAATAAATTATGAACGAAAGAATCCCGGATATGAACGAACCAGTCGTTAACGCCGCTCCGAACGGCAAGCCGTCCAACCTTTCTCCGGAAGACTGGGCTTACGTCCGTTCCGCCGAGTTCAAGGCATGGGCCGGGGACTGGGAGAAGGGGCGGTCTGCCGTTCTGCTTGACGAGAACGGCGAGCCGAAGCTCCTGTACCACGGATCCACGAAAGCCTTCGACCGCTTCGACCTGTCGAAAGGCGGCGCGAACACGGGCGGCGGCTGGTACAAGGACCACCGTACCGGCGGCGCCATCCCGATTGACAGCGAGCGCTGCATCTTCTTCACCGACAGCTTCCATCAGGCCGCCAGCTACGCATTCCTCGGCCATTTTATCGATATGAGCCACATTGCGAGAGACCTGACAGCGGCCATAGCCGGCATCCGCTCGGCCGAGCTGCCCATCAGTTTCGGTTTCAAAACCAAGGAAGACTTCGTTGCCACCATCCGCCGCATCGAGCCTCTTGTGCCGTCTCTCAAGAAGCTGACGTTCCCAATATCGTCGATTCCGAAGGAACAGCGCGAGGTTATTGCCGCACCGCTACTGCCGCTCCGCGACCAGTATAGGGCCGCCGCGCAGCAGATGGAGCGTGGAGGCCTGAGCAACCAGCATTACAATTCCTACCGGCAGGCCGCCGCCGTGGAGTCCCTCTGCCGCAACTTCGACCGTCTGCGCAAGAACGACCTCGACGTACGTAATGAGTTCGGGACGTTCAGAGACTACAACGCCTCCATCTGCGGACACTCCGGAAACGCCGAGATATACATTTTCGCGGATGACGCCGGACGCCTCGTCTACCGCGGCCCCGCAGGCAGGGAGTATTTCGATGCGATGACAGACGAGCGCGTCGAAGAGGTCAAGCAGGAAATGCGCGATGTCTCCGAAGGATGTCAGCGGCGATTTGAAGAAACCGTAGAGCAAAGCGGCTACGACGCCGCGGCGTACATATACAAGGTATTCCTGAAGGCGGAGTCTCCGCTGGCCCACGACTACGCCGGCAGCGCCTTCCCGGACAAATACAAGCCCAACGAGAAATACGGCACCGGATATGTCGCCGCCAGACAGGTGGCGAAAGCCATCCGTGAAGGGAATGACATGGTCATTTATGAGAACATCCGGGATCCGTTCGAGGCCACGTCCTACGGCGTGTTCTCACCGGACCAGGTCCTCATCCGGCAGTGCCAGCACGGCGTCCTGCCGCATCTCCAGGGCCGGGATATCGTCCGCCTGAAGAGGCTCGGGGCCTCCGACGACGAGGTGCTCGCGCTGGAGCGCACGAACGCGGCCGTCATCAAGGCTCCGTTCGCATACCTGACCAGCGGCCCGTCAGAGGCGGCGCCGCGTCTTGAAAACATCCCGATGGCTCTCGAATGGCGCAATAATGGCATCTTCGTAAAGATGCCGTCCGGCGGAGAAGAATCCCTCGGAGCCGTCTATCACCAGATGACTCAGGACCGGGGATATCTCTCGCGTACGCTGCGGCCGGCAGCCCCGGCCAAGGCCCGGGAGCCGCGTATGGAGCAGGAGCGGACGACGGCCCTGCGTAGATAAAAGAACAACGAAAATACACCAATATCATGGATATCAACGACGAAGATCTCAATTCTCTCCTCGACGACGCAGGAGCCCTTACGGCCGAAGATTTCACGGAGACGCCGGCCCAGGCCTCCGAAGGCGGCCCACGGGAAGACACCCCCGATGAGCGCGCCCCGGAGGGCCAGGACGGCCCCGCGGAACCCGCCGCGGACACGGAGGAGGTCACGCAGGAAGAGTCCGCCAGAGAGCCCGAAAAGGCCATTTCCTCGGACGGGAAGACGATGCCGCCGCAGGCGCAGCAGCTGACGTACATCATGGCGCAGCAGATGCACGCCGCCGAGACGGCGCGGCTCATCAGGGATGGATGGAGCCTCGGCGAGAAACTCGACGAGGCGAAAAAGGAATCCCCCGTACTGCGGCCGTTCGACAAGATGAGCTATCAGCAGAAGAGCTCTTACCTGGACGGCTCGGCGAACGCCGTGATGGCGCTCCTCGGCGCGGACTTCATCCTGGAGCCGTCCGCGAACCCGGAAATGGCCATCCCCTCAGGGCAGAGAAAAGAGGCGGAGAAAACCCTCGCGGGCCTGGGCTGGACCGCCGCCGACGTCAACGCGGCCATCGACGCCATCGAGGCGGCGGGGTATGTTGTGAAGAAAGGCCCGACGAAGGGTGTGAAAATGATGGACGCATATTTCACGATGGCGACGGAAGGACAGCCTGTATCCCCGGAGGAGGCGGAGCCAATCATCCTCTCCACACTGAACATGGCACGCAAGGAGGGTCTGCCGCTGTCGGACATGAACGTGTTCCTCCGCGCCAAGAATGCGGAATACGGCTACCGTCCTCCGATGCCGATGCTTACGCCGCAGTCCGAGGCCGACCGCATTGCGGAAAGCCTGAAAGCGGAGTATGAGGCATCTTGGACGGAGACGCTGCAACGGACGCCGACGTCGCCGGTCTCCGTGCCGGGGCTTCAGCGAACGGTGCTTTCCGACAACGACTTTCTTGCCGTATGGGGCGACGCCGTACGCGACGCCCGCATGAAAGTTGTCGCACGTACCTCCGCAGTACGTGATCCCGAGATTAGGAAGCTTGTTTTCGCCAGCCTGTCCGCCTTCGAGCACGGCGACTTCTTCGATCGCCACCAGAAGGAGGAGACGGCCGTGGGAGGCCGCTGGAAAGAGGCGCTTGACGCCGTGATGGAAGCCACGGCGGCAATCGACGCGAAGAGGTCGCAGTACGACACGGACTTACGCCGATGGAGGGCGTTCAAGTGGTACGAGAAGGTGTTCATCCCGCGTCCGACGGCGCCGACGGCCGCCATTGCGGAACTGGAGGAACGGCGTCTCACCATCGTCGAAAAGATGCGGCAGGCCTATGCCGAAGACCACAACGTCCTCATGCAGCCAGATCCGGCGGGGACCTTCACGATAACGCCAACGCTGTCGCTTTCAAAGCAAGGCAGGCCCGTTCTCACCCTGGAACGGAAACTCGCCGACGGAACCAAGGAAACCTCGACGCTGCTGTTCATGAAGGACGGCACGGTACGCGACGTCACGGATACGGCCGCCGGCACGAAGCCGGAGCCCCGGCGGATCACGCAGGCGGAGGCCGTACTACGTCAGCGTGAAGAGCAACTCATCGAAGAACTGAAAGCGGCCGCCACGCTTGCGCGGCAATACAGGATTTCCGAGGAACGCCGCCGCGAGCTGCTACCAAAGAACGACATGAACGAGGTGTACCGTCTGCTGGAAAAACGCCGTCTCGAAAAGGAAGCCGTCGGCAAGACCGCATTGGCGATCGCCGAGCTGCGCCGCCGCCAGCGGCAGGAGCAGCAGGAGACGATGCCGTCGCTGCATCCGAATCTCGCCGGGAACATAAGCCAGAAAGATGTGGATATCCTCAAGGCGTACCGCCTCAACGGCGGCCGCGGAAAGGACCTGCAGGGCGTCATCGACAGTCTCAAGGAGAAGCAGCAGATCGTCGTCGACGGAACGATGACGTACCGGCGGACCCACAGCTACGACCCCGCGACGGTGCCGACGAACCGCGTGATGATCGGCCTGCGCCTCGGCGCGGACGGCCATATCTCAGTCTTCAACCCCGTCAACGGCGCCGAGATCGGGCCGGTGCGGCAGGTGTTCGGCACCAAGAAGAACCTCGATTTCAGCGATGCCTTCGTCAGGGCGGAGGAGCAGCAGGAGAAGAAGCAGGAGAAACAGGAACGGCAGCCGCGCCGCAGCGTCTAATCTTCCTCGTCCGGGAAGATGTCGTCCGTGTTGAATTTCTCCATTTCCCGCGCCTTGACGCTGTCTACGGCGTCGATATAAGGCTGCATGGCGGCATAGTTCGAGTGGCCGGTCCATTTCATCATGATGTGGACCGGTATTCCTTTTGCCAGGCCGTTGCAGATGAACGAACGCCTGCCGGTATGCGTGGATACGAGGAGGTATTTGGGCAGCCGTATCTCCTCGCGCTGCCCGCCCTTATTGGAGACGCGCAACTCCTCGGAGTCGATGCCGGCTTCCTTGCATATCTCCTTCAACATGTCGTTGGTCTTCTGATTGGAGATGACGGGTATTGCGTAGCCGCCCGGCGTCTCGACGTCAGCGTACCGCTTGAGGATACGTTTGGACACCTTGTTGAGGTCGACGCGGAGGTTGTCGTTCGTCTTTATCGTCGTGACGTCGAGATGGTCCTCGTGTACGTCATTTTTCCGGAGGTTCCTGATGTCGGAGTAACGGAGACCGGTATAGCAGCCGAATATGAGCACATCGCGGACGATTCTCCTGGTAACCTGTTCCTTGGGAATGTCGAGGCGGGCGACAGCCCTCACTTCGGGTTCCGTGAGATATATCACACGGTTGGCGACCTGGCGGTATCTGGGACGGAACGACCTGTATGCCGGATCCACGGGATACCCCTTGGAATCCGCCCATCGCAGGAACGTCTTCAATGAGGATATCCTCTTCTTCACGGTCGCCTCCCGAAGGCCATGTTCTTTGCGGCCGCGGTCCTCGTGGTTTTCGCTGCGCCGGCGGACGGGCCGTTCTTTCGTAAAGCGGAGCCATTCCAGGAATGCGGCAAGTCCGTTTTCGTTCAAGCTCGAGAAGGAGACGTTCGACTTGAACGCCGTAAGGTCGTTCCACAGCGTCTTGAAAGTCTTGTATGTATTCGTCTTCCATGCCCGTGTGGAGCCGCATTCATTCTTATAGGCAGAGAGCGCGGCTTCAATGCCCTTTTTTGACGCCTTCTCGCCGTCATTCTTGACATCTTTGCCGAAGACCTTGATCTCGGCTTCGCGACGGAGTTCCGCGGGGGAGGGTATCTTCTTCGACACCTCATATTCCTTGAACGTCGAGGCTATCGCCGTTGCCCATTCCATGACCGAGGTGTTCGCCTGCGCGTTGTCTTTCGCGGGAGATATCTGCCCGGTGTCAGGATTGAGGGCGGCGATGCTCGCGGACACGCCGGTAGGAATATCCACGCGTTGCCCGTTATAGGATACGCGGATAGTCAGCGGCCGAAGCTTTTTCTTGTCGTCGGCATCTTTTTTTATACGTAGAGAATACTTTAGGGAATACTTTATCTGCATAACATAAAAATTTATCGGCCCCGAAAAGGCCCCGAATTTCTCTGATATGCAAAATTAACAATATTATTCAATAAAACAATAAAAATTTGGTTTTCAGCGCGTTGAGCAGGTTTTCCGAATTACGTTGACACGCGGGTTCGAATCCCGGTAGCGCTACCAAAAGCCCCTGAAATCGTTGATTTCAGGGGTTTTCTTTTTCTACCTCTGCGAGTCGGCTCCGAATCTGCGTCGAGGAGATGGGGTTCCGGGGGGCATCGGCGAAGTAGACGATGCCTTTGGTGGGATAGCTGGCGGTCAGGCGGGTAATGAACTGGGTGGCGTCGGTGCCGGGCCGGGGATAAACCCAGATCTGGAACTCGCGGAGAAGTTCGATGCCATTGTGCCAGCGGTCCACCGACACGATGTTGTCGCCGCCCATCACCAGCACGAACTCCT
>JAEEGL013168666.1_pt1 | contig 29315 bp, 26 predicted proteins | sample 9134231 | NCBI WGS metagenome assembly JAEEGL01 (sample SAMN16246548, study PRJNA631951) | gut metagenome | biome: gut microbiome; feature: rumen; material: fiber-attached | host: Bos | place: Iran: Karaj | collected 2018-10 | reverse complement strand
TACTGGTGGTAGCAACCACCGTCAGGGAACTGAGTAGAAGCGATGTCGATGATACGCTCACGGGCACGACTTGGAATCTGGTGTACGAAGCCAACGAGATCCTGATTAGAGTCACGGAAGCCCATGCCACGACCTACACCACTCTCGAAGAAACTTGCAGATCGGGAGAAGTTGAATGTGATCATACACTGGTACTGGCTCCAGATATTCACCATACGGTTCAGACGCTCATCATCAGACTTCACAACATACTTATCGAGCAGAGCATCCCACATCTGAGCGAGTTCAGCAAAGGCAGCATCAACAGCCTCAACGGTTGAGAACTTCTCGATGAGAGCCTTTGCTTTAGTCTTGTTTACGAGTGTTACGTCAGAATCCTGTGAAGAGATGAGAGTGCCGTTCTTCTTGCGCTCAATATCCTCTGCAGAGAACTTCTCTTCCTGAGCATTCTCCACATAACCGAGCATGAAGATATAGTCCTTGCTCTCGCCCGGAGCAAGCTCAACCTCGATATAATGAGAAGCGATAGGACTCCAGCCATGAGCAAGAGAGTTGCTTGGCTTGCCAGCCATAACACACTGAGGATCAGCAAACTCGTTATAAAGTCCGATGAAAGACTCACGATCGGTATCATAACCGTCAATCTTCGCATTTGTTACTGTATAGTATGCGTAGTGGTTACGACGCTCCTTATACTCAGTCTTATGATAGATAGTTGCACCATCAATCTCAACTTCGCCTGTTGACCAGTTACGCTGGAAGTTCTCCATATCAGTTGCAGCATTCCAGAGACACCACTCAGCGAAAGAGAAGAGCTTAATGGTTTTCTTCTCAGAAGTAGTATTCTTCAGCGTAACCTTCTGAATCTCAGCCCATGTCTTCAAAGGAACGAAGAAGAGAACTGATGCCTCTATACCATTCTTTGAACCTGTGATACGGGTATAGTTCATACCATGGCGGCACTCGTATGAGTCGAGTGGAGTCTTGCAAGGTTTCCAACCCGGATTCCAGACCGTACCATTATCGTTGATATAGAAATAACGACCACCATTATCCATCGGAACACCATTATAGCGATAGCGGGTGATACGACGGAACTTAGCATCCTTATAGAAATCGTAGCCACCGCCAGTATTACTGATAAGACCGAAAAAATCCTCATTGCCGAGGTAGTTTATCCATGGGAACGGAGTAGCAGGATTGGTGATGACGAACTCACGGTTCTTGTCATCGAAATAACCGAAATTCTTATTTTCCATTTCTTATTTTATTCTTTATACTTTAGATTTTTCACTTTTTCAATTTACTTAACAGGAAATCAAACCACTCCTCGTATTGTTCTTCATACCAGAAATGTCCTGTCTGCTGATATGGTGAGATTACCTTCTCGCCACCAGCCACATTGTATGTGGCATACATTGATGTAGGAGCTACCACATCATCGTTATATCCAAAAGAATACCATCCTGGAACGGTGATTCTCTTTGCAAAGTTCACGCCGTCATAGTATCTCATGCACTCTACCTCTGCCAGATTAGGCTTTGCCACCTGATAGAATATATGAGGCCAACCGCATGCTACTTTCTTTAACGCAGCCTCATGGTCGCACATGGCAGCATGAACAGGAGCATAGCAACTTACACGCTTGTCAAGAGCCGTTGTTGCAAGGGTAAGGAAACCTCCCTGCGAAGAACCGCATACTCCGAGATTCCTACCATCCCATTGTACAACGCCGTCTTTTCCGAATGCCTCTATGAAATCAATGGCACGAATACAGCCAGTTACCACATGCTTATAGTAAGAACGATCGCGATTGTTACAGCCATTCAGCCAATAGTCTGCCAGAGCTGCAGAGAAGAGGTTGTCGTAATATGCCTGTTCCTTGGTCACCGGTATTCCGTGAATTCCTATCTCAAGGACAATTACGCCTTTCTTGCAAAGTCCTTCATCACCACTATACGGACGCACACCTGCTCCGGGGACCTTCAGTATGGCAGGATATTTCCCAGCCTTTGTAGGGACATTGAGAATGCCATACACTCTCCTACCCCAACGGTCGTTATGGAATGAGACGTGATATGTGTTCACATCAGTCGTAGAACGCTCAGGCAGAAACTCCATGTGCGGTTCAAGTGCCGTATTACGTGCTTCCTTTATCACATTTGCCCAAAATTCATCAAAATCTTTCGGGCATTGCGCCTGTGGCTGTATCTTCTCAGGAGAAACGGCTGCTATACAATGAGCCTGATAGTCCTTACCCGCAACGTGTGCAGTAGCCTTCAATTTATAGAAGCCCGGGACCTGCATCTTACCCATAATCTTTGCCGTACCAGTCTTTAGGACTATATCCTTCCTAGTGTCAGGATACATATCAGGTCCCATTTCGTATGACACTTTCACATCATCAAGAAGAGTGCCCGATTTCATCACGCTAATGGTGAAACCGATATTCTCTCCTGTCTTATAAGTCCAGTCCTTATGATCAGGCGTAACCTTAACGGTTATGTTGGTACCACGTATCTGAGCACTAACACAAACCGCCACCAACAATACTATAAATATCGTGAAGACTTTCTTCATCTGCCTATTCTCCTTGTCATTTCCTTTATTATCTCCATCGTGGATTTATCCACGGTGAAAACGGAGTTAAGTCCCTGTTCTTCCTGAGCCGGATCACATACATAGTCATCCCAACGCCGCCAGATGGTATGCTTCACATTTGCCTTGCCACCCCATCCCCAGAAGTTGCAGCCTGCAATCTTACCTGACTCTGCGATGATGTTGAACACATACTTATAATATGCATCACGTCCCTTGGTTGGACTTCCCGGAGAAAACAGAAATCTGTCTCTTGGATAGCCGAACTCCTCAAGCACAATCGGACGTCCAGCCTTCTCCATAAGTTTGTATGCACGATTGATATAAGCCAAAGTAGAATCGCACGCCACTTTCACGTTATCCACTATCGGGTCTGGCGCTCCCTCCTTTATCGTCTTGTCAGCATCATAGTTCTGATTGAACTTGCCTATCCATCCCCAGTTATTAGGCCAGATATGAATACAGGCATAGTCAATATTCGGAAGAGTATGAATAGCATTAAACAATCGCATATCATCCTCACATCCATGCTCACCCTCACTTCCCGTCGTAACAAGATGGTTAGGGTCAAGACTCTTGATGAGCGTTGACTGCTCGTCTATCCATTCTATGAACTTGTACTTATGCAACTCGTCATTCACAAAGCAACGAGGCTCATTAGCTATCTCCCATGCCATCAATGCCTTGCTATCTTTGTATGGCTGTCCTGTGTATCTGTTGATACGTGTCACCATCTTTCGAACATGCTCTGCAGCCAACGCCTTTGCCTTATCATTGAGGATAAAGTTTGATACATATTGCATATACTCCCACCAGCCATCAATGCTCGGTACTGGAGTTAGGTCGAAATGACGAATGCCTGTGCCATCCGATTTCTGCACATCACCCTTAAAGCCAACCCAGTCGAGATATGCTCCATAGCCGCCCGACCATTCCCATGCGTTATTGAAATAGAGCACAGCCTTCATGTCCCGTTTCTCAAGCTCTGCCATGAGGAAGTCGAGACCTGCGAGAATAGTGTCATTATATACGCCCGGTTCTGATTGCAACTTAGGTGCTATATGACTTGGAATGCCATCACGACCATCTCCACCTATGAGCACACGAACATTATCTATGCCCACGGCACGCATATCATCAAGCTCCTGTATGAGACGTTTACGATTGCCTCCCTGTCCCTCACTACCAAGAATCGCCCCATACCAAAGGTTTGTACCTACATAGCGGTATTCCTTGCCCTGAAGATAGAACTTCCCATTTTTAACAGAGACAAAGGAGGTTTTCTCATCTGCTCTTGACACTAAGGCAAGAAGACAGAAGAGAAGAACCGCACTACACTTACTACAAACTAACTTTATTCTCATTAATTATTACTTCTTATATTCAAAAGGCACAACTGGCAATCCTCTTACATTATGCAACTTAGCGGGCATGAAATTCCTGTAACAGTAGCGAATGCCCTTGATTTCCTTAACCTCCGGGCAAGCCAGCACGAGATAGCATCCCTGACGCTTTACGTTCTGCCAAGCAGATGATGCCCACACGATTGCATTATGCCATTTGCCATCAGCATCCTGAGCCTCAAAGCCTTCTATATTATCAAGACGGTCGAAGCCCTCATCTCCATTCTTGAAATACAGATGCAGAACTTTCCCCGATTTCGCCATTGCTTTTTCCTCACTATTGGCATCAACCTCCTCCATATATTCAAACTCTGGAGCTTCTGCCGCAACGCCCTCTACTCCGTAATCACGCGCAAGAGCCATATATGCAAGGCGTTGTCCTATCTGCTTCTTCTGAGCGCCATGTATCTGCTTTGCCTCATAGTCATATATAAGGTCGCTCGTACATACGCATCCACAATTCTCTAGTTCCTTAACTATTGTATGCTGGGCAGCACGGAAATCCGCACCCTGAATACCATTCACATCATCATACCAATAAGGCGGAAGTTCCACCGTATATATAGGCAACTTGTCATTAGGCTGATTCCACATCTTACGCCACAGGCGAGTCATGGTCTTGAAACGCTCGATATACAGCTTCTCATATCCCACGTTTGACTCTCCCTGATTCCAAAGGAAACCCTTTATAGTATATCCTGCAAGCGGATTAAGCATTCCGTTGAACATCACCATCCTCTGATGATAGTCATTATCTGAAACTGGTGTTAATCCGTCAGGATAGGTAAGCAAAGTGTCCTTAGGTAACCAGCCTTCTACGCACGAACCGCCCCAAGAACAGTTTATAATTCCTACAGGCATATCAAGCATATCAGCCAAAGTGGTGGCAAAGTAATATCCACAGGCAGAGAAACGTGAGGCTGTCTTAGGCGATGGAACCTCCCACTTGCCTTCTACCTTCTTCTGAGGTTCGGGCTTTCCCACCTTAGGAATAGTGGCAACGCGAACCGAGTTACGATACTTCCCCGACTGCGCGATAGTCTCATTAGCTCCTTCTATCGGGCAGTTCCAGAAACCGCCAAGCGGCATCTCCATGTTCGATTGCCCGGAACAGAACCACACCTCGCCGATCAGCACATCAGCCGACACCTTCGTGTCTATAGCCACAGCCTTCTTATCCTTATCCGGATCAGACTTATACTCAGAGAAAGTAACGTTGTATTTATTATAAGAAGCATCAGGAGTATTCACCTCAAGCCTCCACGAACCATCAGCAGCCACCTTTACAACATATTCATCAGCTGCCCAACTCGTTTTCATCTTAATATAATGGCCAGCCTCAGCCCATCCCCACACCTTAGCCTTGGTCTTCTGTTGCAAAATCATATTATCTCCGAAGATTTCAGGAATCTCCAGAGCATTGACCGTTAGAGCTGCAAGAACAGCAATTACAAAGGATGCAAATCTTTTATTCATTCGTTGATAGGTAATATTTAGGCTTCTAAATCCCAATTCCGAGTACAAAATTAAAGCATTTTCACCTCTTCTCCTTACACTATTTTGTCATTTTATTATATGTTTGTATAAATTGTAAAAAAAATCATCCTCTTCCAAAATGAAAGAGAATGATTTCGTCAATATTTCGCTAAAATTGTATCATGCAGACCTACACTATCACATGTTTCTTGTGATAATTCTCTCTGAACTCCGTAGGAGTACACCCTTTACGTTTCTTGAAAATACGGTTGAAATTCGAGATATTGTTAAAACCACAATGATAACAAACCTCTACAACTGCCATAGTACTGTCTGCAAGCAGTCGGGCAGCATGACCAAGACGGATATCAATGATGTATTCGGAAATACTCTTGTTGGTGCGAAGTTTGAAGAATCGGCTGAATGCCGTGGATGTCATGGACACAAGACCAGCAAGAGTCTGCAGCCTTATCTCCTCACGATAGTGTGTGTCGATATATTCTTTCACTTTCTGCACCCTACGGCTGTCGGTAGTCACACTTACATGGGCAAAGGCGCTTGATGACAACAACTTGTAGTCGGAACTGATAGAAAGTTCATACATGAGTTCGAAGAACTTCATCACGCTATAGAAGCCTGGCTCCATATTGACGAGTTCGTTTAGACGGTCGTACACTCTCATTATCGTCTTCATTCCAAAGGCTACACCGACCTCTGCCCTGTTGAAAAGGTCGTAGAGAGGCTGCATGTGCGTCTTGGCAAGGAAGGCATCGGAAAAAAGATCCTTGGAGAAATGGATGGTGATCTCACGGATATCCTCTGATTCGCACTTATACTGCTCCCAGGTATGCTCAAGTCCGCCACCCAGAAGCGCAAGGTCGTAGTTTCCAAGCACCTCGATGCTGTCGCCTACAACACGTCGGTTACCCTGACAGTTCTCAACAAAGTTTATCTCCATCTCACCATGCCTATGCATGGGATATGTATGCTGCTTTTTATGGCGTTCTACCAGATGGTAGCAGTCTTTTTCCGTGAGACGTGTAATCTCTGAAATAACATCTGTACTCATGTCAAATCTAAATGTTTAGAGTTTTTTACTTCAAAGTAAGTGCAAGTGTGCCGGCCTTGAGGCCTTCTCCAGACACGGTAAGCGAAGCCTTACCGGCTGTCTTCTGCGACTGAATGAGCACTTGCGCATAACCATTAAATGATTTTACCTTGAAATCATGCGTATTAATATCTGTCGGTCTCTCAGGGTCATGACAAGCAGGATCACCATTACCTACACCAAGAATCTTCACGTTACCCTCAGTCTTCAGTTCCAGTTGCTTGCAAGCATCGGGAACTATACGTCCTTTATCATCCTTGAGGCATACCGTTACGACGCTCACATCTGCACCGTCCGCATTAATTTCAGTACGATCGGCAGTTACTTCTACGACCGAAGCCTCGTTTGTGGTTTGGATTATTTCCTCCAGAACAGGCTTTCCGAATTTATATCCTACAGCCTTGATTTCACCTGGCTCATATACACATTCCCATTCAAGATGACCATTCTGAGGCACATATTTCTTCTCAAGTTCCTTGCCATTCACAATCAATTGAATCTGCTCACAATTTGAATAAGCCCATACGCTGATTGTATCACCCTCATGTCCTTTCAAGTTCCAATGAGGGAAAATGTGCAAGACAGGCTCGTATGTCCACCATGCCTTCAGATAGAAAGCCTCATCCTTGGGGAATCCACAATAATCATGAATACCGAATTGGGATATGGTTGCCGGGAACTTCAACGGATTTGACTCACCGCGATAGTCGAAGCCTGTCCAGAAGAAGCAACCAGAAGCCCATTGACGAGCCACATAGAATTTCCAACCACGCTCTATACAATTATAGATGCTGTCAGGACCATTCGGAGCGCGGTTCAAAGCCTTCATCCATCTGCCATCGGGATCATCATAATAGATACCACGAGTACCACATCCTGATGTCTCCTCAGAACCATAGCATTTACGCTCTGGATACACTTGACGCATACTGTCAATAGGATTCTGGAGGATATAATTATAACCGGCAACATCAACAGGCTCTTCGACTGTAGGGCCGCTACTTGTTGCAAATGTGATAGGACGTGTAGTGTCATACAAACGGCAATAGCTACGCATCGCAGCAGCTATACGCCTGCCTCGCTCATCCCATTCCAATCCCCACTCCTCATTACCGAGACTCCAGAGAATGATACTTGGATGATTACGGTCACGCTCAATCATTTTTGCCAAAGCCCTAAGTTGATATTCACTTGTACCAGAAAGACGATTCTCATCAATGACAAGGATACCAAGAGAGTCACATATATCAAGCAAAGCAGGTGTCATTGGGTTGTGGGAAGAACGGTATGCGTTGCATCCCATCTTCTTCAACTGCCGCATACGCCACAGCAATACGGCATCAGGGATACCAGAACCTACGCCTGCATGATCCTGATGCATATTCACACCTTTCAATCTCGTGCGTACATTATTTATAAGAAAACCGTCCTTCTTGTGGAACTTTACCTGACGACAACCGAACTTTGTACTAACAGAATCAACGACCTTATCACCAACGAGCAACTTTGATACGCATGTGTAGAGATATGGATCCGTAGGAGTCCAAAGATGCGGATCCTCAAACGTCACATCATACTTGAAAGTACCATTATCAGCCAACTTACGTGCTGATACATTTGTATAATCACGATCTATGCCTTCAACAGTCAACACCTCATTGCCTTCAGCATCATACACGAAATACTGCATCTTACATTGCACGGCATCGTCAGAACAATTCTGCACAGTACCCTTGAACGTGATATCTGCCTTTTTGAAGTTATTGTTAGAGAACTTAACACGAATACTTACACCATTCGTCGGGATATGCACAGCATCCGTCTTCAGCAATTTGACATGACGATAGATACCTCCACCCTCATAATACCAGCCTTCCTCCATTGTGGCATCAGCACGAACACACACAACGTTATCCTCACCAAACTTCAGATAATCCGTGATATCATACTCCTGTGAAAGATATCCACTTTCCTCTCCACCACAATAGAAACCGTTCACCCATACACGACTGGCACGAAAGATTCCATCAAAGATAAGTTCGATATGCTTGTCCTTGTCTTCCTTATCTACATGGAAGGTCTTGCGATACCAACCAACGGAATTTTCCGGAAACTTATATCCAACGGTCTTGTAACCATGAGAATGACTAGCAACCGAATCATACGGAAGATCTACTACGAAATCATGAGGAAGATCTACCGTTTTCCAGTCCTTGTCATCAAACTTATTACTGTAAGGACCTGTATTATGAATAGAATTAGCCTTTGTAAGATAGTTGAAATACTCAGTTCCGCATCCGAAATCCTTTGATGGGTCAGCAGCATTACCGAGATGGAATTTCCATCCCTCATCAAAATTGAGAAGGGTACGCTGAGCCATTGCAGACATACAGACAAAGGCAAAGAGTATTGCTATGAAAAAAGAATAATATCTATTCATTTAAGTTTTCGAAATCAGGTTCAGAAAAGAAATAGGTAATAATTTTCTCCCAGCGGAGAGAGGGGACAAAGGCTTACGTAACATTTTTCACAAAAGTGCCGTAACTCTGCTCAAAATGTCGAGTGCTCTAAGAGGACGATAGAATTGCTATGTTGTTTAATACTATCATATACGTTTTCGAATTTAATTCTAAGTTAGAGATTGCTTGATTTCATGTGCAAAGATACAAAAAAAATCGAATTCTTTTCGTATAGGAGCGGAAAAATGCTTTTTTTTTGCATCTTTTTATGTATTTCTGTTGTCTTACCCTTTGATTAAGGGTATTAGAAGCAATCTTGTTTGTACATTTTTCTAATGTGTACCACAAACCATATGTTCTTCTACGCAGAACATCCGTTACAAGATGTTATGGCGCCCAATGGGTTTTTCCTTGGGTCTTGTTTTTGCGTGTTTTTCTGTAATTAGATTCCGAAAGAAACCAAATGTCTCCTGAAGAAGCCTAAATGAGAATTCGTTTTTGTTTTTTTCTGTGTATCTTTGCGAAAAAAGAATATATGCGATGGAAATGAACAATGACTATATCATATACCAACGGAGTATCAATTGCTCACTCATACCTTCATCGGGAACAAAGTATCACAGGATAAGACTGCGTGTGACTTATAACGGCAAGCGGATTGATCTCCATACAAGAATTCGTGTGGAGCCTAAGTATTGGAATAGTAAGACTCAAAGAGTAAAGCGCGGTTATACTTGCTGTGAAGAATCAGATATAACAATCAATGCAGCTCTTAATACTTATATAAAATATGTGAATCTATATTTCATGGACTGTGAGCGCAATTTTCGGGAACCAGTTTTGACTGATCTTAGAGACAAGTTCTATTATCTGTACAAAAAGACTGGCAAATTGAAGACAAATGAATTCTTTTATTTGTTTGAAGAATTCATCAAGATTCGCTCAGGCGAGAAAGGTTGGGGGCAAATCATGAAAGATGTTTATCAAAGACTTCTTGAAAAGATCAGAAAGTTCAAACCTGACATAAAGCTCACGGACTGGAATGTTCAGACTTTGGAGAGTTTTAAGAAATATCTCGCCAAGTCTATGTATAATGATGCAATCAAGAAGAGATTATCTTATCTAAAATCTTTTCTAAAGTGGGCAAAAAGTAAGCATTATGCTGTAAATGAAGAGTTCGAAACATATAATCCCAAGTTGCTCACTGCTCAGAAGCAGGTACGTTATCTTGAGATTGAAGAGTTAGAAAAAATATATAGTCTTAATCTTGAAGATAACAAAGCATTGGATTGTACGAGAGATTTCTTTTTGTTTCAGTGCTACACGGCTCTGAGATATTCAGACCTGAAACAACTAAAAAGTTCAAATATCTACAAAGACAAGTGTGGCAAGTACTTCATCAGACTACTGACAGAGAAAGACAATGATGTTATAAACTTCCAGTTAGCAAAAAGAGCTGTTGAGATCTATAAGAAGTATATAGACTTGAATCTTCCAGATAATCTTGTATTTCCTGTCTTATCTAACCCAAATTATAATGAACATCTAAAAGAACTTGGCAAAGCAGCAGATCTTACTGGCGAATGGGTTGACTATGAGTATAGACTTCAAGAAAAGATAGAGATTCACATCCCTAAGTGTGACCTTTCTTCACATACTGCAAGAAGAACATTCATCGTAACTGCATTGAACGAAGGCATAAGTACAGATTTGATCATGTTGATTACCGGTCACTCGGACTATGATGTCATGAAACCGTACATCAAAGCCAACTTAAAAGGAACATCGAGTGTCATTGATGCGTTAGACAAGACTTATTGTAGATAAAAATCTGGGAAAATGAATCAATTTGTAGTCCTATTGTCGTTTTTTTTATAGAATAATGGATGAAATGTCTAAAAAAAGGTTGTAGTGTTACAACCATTTGAAAAACATTTTGTATCTTTGTGGCGTTCTTTTATAATATGTAGCAGTATGAAGTATTTGAATATAAAAAAGGCGTTAGCAGCGTGGCAAGATTTGCTGCCATTGTCGGAAAAGGATAGAGATAGACTGAGCCGACGTTTTACTGTGGATTTCAATTACAATAGCAATCATATTGAAGGTAACACGCTGACTTATGGTCAGACGGAAATACTCCTGTTGTTTGGAAAAGTGATTGGTGAAGCAGATGTACGAGACGTACAGGAAATGACTGCGAGTAATGTTGGACTGAGGATGATGACAGAAGAGGCTGCAGTAAAGGATGTACCTCTAACCCAGAACTTTATCCGTACGTTGCATAAAACATTGCTTCGTGAAGACTATATAGTCTATCGAGAACTTCCTGGAGGTGTACAAACAAGCTATGTCATCCATGCTGGACAATATAAGACTCGTCCAAATAGTGTAATCACTCGTTATGGTGACAGGTTCGAATATGCTTCGCCTGAGGAAACTCCTAGTTTGATGACAGACTTGGTGGATTGGTATAACAAGGCAGAGCAGGAAGGAAAACTTTCACCAGTGGAATTAGCAGCTCTATTCCACTATCGTTATATACGCATCCACCCTTTTGAAGACGGTAATGGACGTATTGCACGCCTTATGGTGAATTTCATCCTGACACGCCATGATTATCCAATGATTGTAGTTCGCAGCCGTAAAAAAAGCGAATATCTTGAAGCTCTACATCAGGCTGATATCGAAGTCGGCCCAGTACCTGCTGATGGCGCACATGCAGATATCATGGATATAAAACCGTTCTTGAAGTACTTTAATGAACTTGTGGCTACAGAGGTATATAATGATGTACTCTTTGTGAGTGAAAAGGATGAGAAAGTGTGGTGGTATGATGGTGAACGTATTACTTTCCGCACCCCCAATTATACAAAGATACTGAATGCCATGCGCACAGAGCCAACGCTTACGCTGGCAGATATGAAAGAAGTTACCGGCATCAGTATTGCTGCTATTCAGAAACTTCTCGAACAACTACTTCAGAAGAAGTATATTGAAAGAGGAGATAAAGATGGAAGTTGGAGAGTTTTTGTTACACAGTAGAGGACTTGGGAATAACGACAAGAACAATGGGTAGAAAGAAGAAAAAAACGAGGACTCTTCATAGACCCAAGTCTAGTGATATCCTGCAAAATGAGTAGAGTTATTCATGATTACATGTATTTATGTAAATGTATTGAAATCTCAGCTTATTGGGACATACGAAATATAACAAAAACAATAATAATTATTTTTTTCGCAAAGTATGATGAAGAATCTATTGATGAGTGCAGCTGTTGGTGATTATGCTGGCAGTGCCTACGAAGGTAGGAGTCATAGAACCAAGGATTATAATGCAATAAAAATGTTCTCGTCACGTGCTCATTTCACTGATGATACGGTTCTGACTTTTGCATGTGCAGAAGCCTTTCTGCATGACATTGACATGTCGCATAATATATGGATGTGCGCCAATCAACATCCTCATGCAGGTTATGGGCATCGCTTTAAGGAATGGATGAAAGACCATTACCACCTGCCATACAACAGTATAGGGAACGGTTCTGCCATGCGCTGTTCCTCTGCCGGATGGCTTGCCACTTCAGAGGATGAATGCATAGAACTTGCAACAAAGACTGCTGCTCCTACTCACAATCACGAAGAGGGCATCAAGGGGGCTGTTGTCACTGCATTGACAATCTTTCACCTGAAGAATGGCAAAGACAAGGATTTCGTTCAAAATGAGATTTTGGCAAAATACTACCCTTATTGGGCTGACAAGACATACAAAGATATTCATGATGGGTTTCAATTTAATTCTACAAGTCCAGGAACCGTAGGTCCTGCAATCCTCAGTTTCCTTGCATCCGAGAACTATATTGACTGCGTAAAACTCGCAATATCCCTAGGAGGTGATGCTGATACCCTTGCAGCCATAGCAGGACCCATGGCATACGCATTCTATAAGGAAATGCCTGAGCCTTTAGTCTATCAGGTATTGAAACATCTGCCAGATTGGATGCAAAATGTGAACGAAGAATTCGACAATCGGTGCAATGGCAAGTGGTAGAATATTGCTATCTCAATATCTTATCTCAGTTAAAATGCACTCTAAATCTGGTTATGTCTTTGTATAATACCAAATTAATAAATTAGGAAAGCGATAAAAAGTAGCTTATCTATAAGATAATATAAACTAGCGTTTTTCCACTTGCCTTAATTAATGGAGGAATTACTTCTTTTGCTAAGGTACTCTCTAAAAGCATAAAGAGGAATGTTCTCCAACCACGACTGTTCTTTATAATCCTTCATGCTCAGACGAATGCCTTTCAATTGCGGATTGTTCCCAATGAATACCTTCATGGACTTTGCCTTTACATTCTCTTCAGCTTTCGCTTCTACAGGATATACGTTATCACAAAGTTGAATGACAAAGTCCAACTCTATTCGAGAACTCTCTACGGAATGATAATACACAGGAATGCCAGTTGTAGCCAATTGAGATTCTACATAAACTTCTGTGAATACTCCCTTATACTCCTTGAATATGTTTTCTCCCACCATTATCTGACTGGCAGGTACATCAGCCATTGCGCCCATTAAACCGACATCAAGGATGAAAAGTTTGAACGCTCCCATGTCTTCGTAGAACTTCAGCGGCATACGAACCTCGTTAACACGATTGACCTTATACACAATACCAGCATCAGTCAGCCATTGGATAGCTTCTTCAAATTCAGATGCTCTTGCCCCTTTTTTCATGGCACCGAAAATAAACTTCTTGTTCTCCTTTGTCAACTGAGACACGATACTTTGCCACACCATACGGATTCGAGGTACGACACGGGCAGGAGCGTGTTTGCTGAAATCACGGTCATAATCATCAAGTATTTGCTTCTGCTTAATGCGTACAGCATTGAGTCCTTCACCTTCGACGTATGCTTTGACTGCTGCTGGCATCCCCCCAACATAGTAATACTGACGGAGCTGGTCAACATACTCTATGCTGATCGCCTTTATCATCGTCCAATCGCTTTCTGCAAGAAAAGCTTGCATCTTCTCTTTGCCGTTTGCCATGAGGAATTCTCCAAAAGTCATTGGATATAGATACATTTCATCTACTTTTCCAACAGGATATGAGATTCCCTCGTGAAGTGCTATTCCCAAAAGACTTCCACAAGCGGCCACATGATATTCAGAAGCATCCTCAGCAATAGCTTTCAAACGCGTCAATGCTATCGGACAATCTTGTATCTCGTCGAGAATAACAAGTGTTTCCCCTGGCATAATGTCAACTCCGGTAATAGCCGACAATCCTCTCAGAATCTTCTCTGCCGACATTTCTGTTTTCATTAGTTGACATGCAGCATCGTCTCTGTCAAAGCTTATGAAAGCGGTGTTTTTATATTTACGACTACCAAACTCTTTTAGCAGCCAAGTCTTTCCAACTTGTCTGGCACCAAACAATACTAGTGGTTTCCTGTTCTTTGAAGAACTCCACTTTACCAAGTCGTTATACAAATATCTTTCCATAGTGCTAATTCTCAGAGGATTATTATACTGTACTACATTTATTTAACGGAAAATATAATATAATATTACATTTATTTAACTGAATATTCGGTACAAAGATACATTTTTTTGACTGAATAAACAATAGTAAGCTACTTTTTTTTGACGGAATGGCAAGATTTAACTCGTCTGTATGCAGGAAAAAACACATATCGCGGCGAGTTTTCTTTCGGAATATCAGAAGATAACCAGAAAAAAGATTTGTGTCAAAAACAGAGAATAATGTTATGAACGTTACTATAAGAGTCAGACTTGCATATATTGTTCAGTTCTATTGTTATTGTCATTATTTCTGTAAAATTCTGCCTGAAGTAAGTAGTGAAGTTCCAGTACTTGCATGTGACATGAAGTTTCTTATGAGAACATAACAATCAAAATAAGTAGTTATGGAATTGGGAGGCGTGAACTTGTCTGCAAGATTATGTACTTTAAAGCGAACTGAGTTCTGCAAGAGTAAAATAATTCGTAGAACTAACGTTACTTATTTTAAAGTATTCTCATCGAACTCACGTTATTTATGATTGCAAATATCATTGTCATTTTTATCAAAAAAAACAGATTATCTTCATTTATTTCCTTTTTTTAATGATATTACGCCCAATATGTGTTAATTAATTCTAATTTTTAGGGCTTTTTCGCGTTTTTTTTTGCAATCTTCCTAAAAATGTCTAAATTTACAAAATAGAGTTGTGTATAGGCACAATGATACAAATACCTTCACCAATGCAGTAAAACAAACTGTTTTTGGAGTGAGGGTGACATATTAGAAAAAGCGTTTGCTGACGCTTGGTTTTGGATCTTCTTGAAACTTCGAACACTTCAGATTAATCCTGAAACCATGCAACGGTAGATGTTCATGAGTATGTAATATGTGTTTATTTCATCTTTTTAAAGATGTTATAAGCATTGTATATACATACAGCGTGGGGTCTTCGTTGCTCGTTTCGATGAATCGGGTAAGTTCGAAGACCTCAAGAAGTGGAACGGGCAACAGCGGGGTTCCACGCTTTTCGTACATATAAGTTCCCCGATATGTATCTTTTTTAGCCAACGTCTGATTGGAACCTATGACATGAAAAAACATAACTAAAGCCGCATGAATCAAGAGAAACATAAAATCCATGAATCTACAATCATCTTTTTAGCTGAATGTGTCCACTTATTGGTTATTGGAAAGAAAAAACAAACAAGTGGCTTGCAAAATAATTAGACAAGGATTCAGCCTCAATTTCAAAATGGTGTACTAATACCACTCAGCCTGATTTGCAAACTCTCTCTAAAATAGCAGAAGTTTTGGGGGTAAATATTCGAGAGTTGCTTGTTGACATACCTCCTCAGAAGTAAATCACACTTTAGTTGCATATCTAAATCATTATTCACCTAATTAATAAAAAAAGTATGATAAATTTGACGAAAGGCCAGCGCATTGAAATAGGCTTGCAAAAAGTCGGCGTTGGATTAGGGTGGGACCCAAATCAAAGCACAGGTTATGATTTTGACCTTGATGCTTCTGCGTTCATGCTTGGTGAAGACAAAAAGTTGCCTGTTGACGAGTTTTTTGTTTTCTACAACAATCAGAAGTCTCCAGACGGTGCTGTAGAGTCTTCTGGTGATGATACAACAGGAGGCAACAGCGATGGTGGTGATGACGAAACCTTGACTGTAGATTTGACCAAGGTCGATTCTCGCATTCAAGAGATTGTGTTTACCGTAACAATTCATGAAGCAGATGTTCGTAAGCAGAACTTTGGTCAGGTCCATAACTCGTACATCCGCATATACGATGCTGCCAATAATACAGATATTGCCAGATATGACCTGGACGAAGACTTCAGCATTGAGACTGCTGTAGAGTTTGGCCGCTTGTATAAGCGTAATGGAGAATGGAAATTCGAGGCTATGGGAGTTGGATATAAAGGTGGTCTTCAGTTCTTCGTGGATAAATACGTAAAATAAGATATGGCAGTAAACTTATTTAAAGGTGAGAATACCGTGCTCGACATGAACGTGTTTCATGTCGGGCTTGGTTGGGATGTTAACGAAGGTGTTTCGCAGTTCGAATTCGATTTGGACGTTGCAGCCTTTTTGATTGGTTCCAATAAGAAGACTTTAGGTGATGATTATCTGGTCTTTTATAATTCAGAAAAGCGCTTAAAAGTTGATGCTCATGAAATTGCTCCGACCTATGATAAAGATGGCAACAAGAAACGTCATTGGGAAGGTACAATGGAGTTGATAAAACCAATTACGATTGTAAATGGTCCTAATACATGGAGCGATAATGAATCCATGAGACATGAATCTCGTCCTGTAGATCCAGATTTGTCTGTTATTGGATCCATCGATGACGAAGATGGTCAGACTTCAGAAGATGGTGATGACGAGATTATGGATATAGACCTCAATAAGGTGAATCCAAATGTACAAGAGATCATTATTTCTGTAAGTATCTATGAATGGGAAAAACGCCGTCAAAACTTTGGTCAAGTAGAGCGTGCTTATGTCCGTTTATATAAAACAGGTCATGAGGCAGAAGGAAAAGAAGATTATAGGTATGATTTGACTGAGGACTTTTCTGGTTGTGCTTCTGTAGAATTCTGCCGTCTGTATCGCCATAACGGAGCATGGAAGGTTCAGGCTACAGGCATTGCCCATAAGGGAGGATTGGAAGAACTTGTTTCTAAATACATGTAATTATGGCTATTATATTGGAGAAAAGCGGTGACAAGCATCGCATAAACCTAGAGAAAGGCGGTAAGCCCATAACAGGTGAGATAAAAATCAACTTGGATTGGAGTAAAGGTGGTTTCTTCAAGCAAATGTTTGGAGGAGCTATAGACCTTGACCTTGGCTGCTTTTACGAGCTTCGAGATGGAAAAAAGATGCTCATAGATGGTCTTCAGTTTTCTCATGGTAGAGGTGGCAATCGAGACCAGCAGACTCGTCAAGGTTGTTATACTCAGTCTCCATTTATTTGGCATAAAGGGGATGACCGTGGAGGTTCATCAGAGTCGGGCGAGACGATTCTTGTGAATCCATTGGGCATTCCTAGCATCAAACGCATTATAGTTTACACTTTCATTTATGAAGGAGTCGCTAAATGGTCAGAAACGAATGCTGTCGTAAAGGTGTCTGTTCCCGGTTGTGAAGATATTATTGTTCAAATGGGACAACAATCAAGTAACAAGAAGTTCTGTGCTATTGCATCTATTGAAATGGGTACGGACAATTCTATGGAAGTTAAGAAACTTGTAAGTTTCCATGACGGACATTCAGACTGTGATCGCACTTATGGCTGGGGATTCAACTACTCTCCAGGTAGTAAATAATAACGATTTAAATCCACTTGCAACATTGCAACTTATAATAACATCAAACGACACTGTGCAATTGTAACATTTCAGAATCCACGATTAGTCGCGCTTTTTGTTGTACTTTTGCAGTGTAATAAATTAAAAACGCATTGATATGATTAACTTGGAAAAAGGCCAGCGTGTTAACGTGGAGTTGCCGAAATTTACAATCGGATTGGGTTGGGACACCAACTCATCAAGTACAGGTGTTGATTTCGATTTGGATGCATCTGCATTTATTCTCGGAGAGAACAAGAAATTGTTGTCTGACGAACACTTTGTCTTTTACAATAATCTGAAATCACCAGATGGTGCCGTAGAGCATACTGGTGACAATCTTACAGGTGAAGGCGAAGGTGATGATGAAAGCATCCGTATCGATCTATCAAAGATTTCTCCTAATGCTTCAGAAATTTGTTTTGTTGTGACAATTCACAAAGCAGATGAAAGAAAGCAGAACTTTGGTCAGGTTCATAACTCTTTTATTCGTATTTACAATACTGATACGCAGGAGGAGATTATGAAGTATGAGTTGGAAGAAGACTTCAGTATTGAGACTGCTGTTGAATTCGGTCGTCTTTATCGTCGCAATGGTCAGTGGAAGTTTGAGGCTATTGGCGTAGGTATGAAGGGTGGACTTCAAGATTATGTAAATAAATATCAATAAATAATTCTGATAACTATGGCAATTAGACTAGAAAAAGGACAGAGAATCAATCTCGAAAAGGGAAATGGTTCGAAGCTTACCAATTTTTGTGTAGGCTGTAATTGGGGTGCAATTCACAAGAGCACATTCTTTGGTCTTGGTTCCAAAGTAGTAGATGTTGACTTGGATTTGAGTTGTCTGCTTTTTGATGCAGAAGGAAAGCCAGTAGATCACATCTATTCCCCACTGTATCGTTTTGGTGACAGAAATATCGGATTGCCAAACGGTAAGTTGGATTCCGTAGATAAGGCTCTCCATCATACGGGTGATGATCTTCAAGGAGATCAGGATGGTGATGATGGCTTGGACAATGAAATCATCACAGTTGATTTGAACCGAGTTAGTTCAAACGTTAATCAGATCGTTTTTTTCCTTAACATCTACAATAATGAAGACTTTCAGGGTGATTTCTCTGAAATACCTTATGCATCAATTCGTATGTACGAAGGGACTGCGACAAAGGTGAAGGAGGTTTTCGCTCAGTATGACGTTGCCACGAAGGACAACTGTGCTGGAATGAGAGGCTTGATTATGGGTAAGCTTTATCGCCGTAATGGTGAATGGAAGTTTAATGCCATTGGAGATGCTTTTGAGGACAAGAATATAGTTGCAACTATTGCAAGAGTTATGAAGGACTATAATAAGTAATAGTTATGGCAATTAGACTAGAAAAAGGACAGAGAATCAATCTCGAAAAGGGAAATGGTTCGAAGCTTACCAATATATGTGTAGGCGTAAACTGGGGCGCAATTACCAAGAAAGGCTGGTTCGGTATTACAAGAACTGAAGCTGTCGATTTGGATGCAAGTTGTGCAGAGTTTGATGCTTCTGGCAACATCATAGATAAGGTGTGGTTCCGTCATTTGGCTTCGAATGATGGTGCTATCAAACATAGTGGTGATGACCTTACGGGCGATACAGATGGTGATGATGGCTTGGACAACGAAGTAATTACTGTGGACTTGTCTAAATTGCCAGCTAATGTTGACAAGATAGCATTTGTACTTAATAGTTTCCGTGGACATGATTTCAAAACGATTCCGTTTGCTTCAATCCGAATCTACGAAGGTACACCGACTAAAGTAAATGAGATTTTTGCCACATATGATGTTGCAAATGATCCAACCTTTGCGGGTAGCGTATCTATGGTAATGGGTGTGTTCTATAAGCGTAATGGTGAATGGAAATTCAACGCAGTTGGTGCACCTACTAAGGATCGCGATTTCGAACAGACGTTGGAAACTGTAAAGCGTTTATATTTGTAAGTAATAACATAAATCAGGTTTAATTATGAGAAGATTACCAGTTTATCTGCTCTTAGACTGTTCTGGTTCTATGTATGGAGAACCTATTGAAGCAGTCAAGAATGGTGTGCAGGTGTTGGTATCAACACTTCGACAGGATCCTTATGCATTGGAAACTGCTTATCTGAGTATCATTACTTTTGATAGTAGTGCCAAGCAGGTAACACCACTAACTGAGTTGTCGGCATTTCAGCAACCGACTATTGAAGCAAATGGATGTACGGCTTTAGGTGAGGCTTTGTCTCTTTTGGCAACGAAAGTTGATCAGGAAGTCACAAAGACTACTCCAGAACAAAAGGGAGACTGGAAACCATTGGTTTTCATTATGACAGATGGCGTACCAACCGATGACATTAACAAGGGGCTTGCAGAGTTTAAGAAGCGTAAGTTTGGTATGGTTGTAGCTTGTGCCGCAGGTCAGGGCGCAGATACCAACATCTTGAAGCAAATTACCGAATGTGTTGTTCAGCTTGATACTGCTGATAGTGCTACTATCAAATCGTTCTTCAAGTGGGTGTCTGCATCTGTAAGTGCAGGTAGTATGAAGGTTGAGGAAACTGCATCCGATATGAATACCATGAGTGAGTTACCACCTCCACCACCAGAAGTTAATATTGTTGTATAATCTTTAACTAATAACTGTTTTAATTTTTACACTTATGACATTACAAGAATTAAAAAAGGATCTTCTCGCTGATGGTATTATCGATGCGGAAGAGGTAGCAAGACTCAAGGAGATTCTCTATGCCGATGGTATTATTGACAAAGAAGAGGCTGAATTCCTTTTTGAGATTAATGATGCTGTTACTGGTAAAGAAAATGACCCATCATGGGAGTCATTCTTCATTCAGGCAATTTCTGATTTCCTTTTGAAGGACGAAGTCTCACCTGGTGAGATCGACAATGATGAAGCAGCATGGCTTGTTGAGAAGATTGGTGCAGACGGACAGGTTGATGGCACAGAAAAGGCTCTTTTAGAAAACCTTAAGAAAGAAGCCAAATCTTTCCCTGCATCTCTTGCAGCATTACTTTAATAATTAACTCCATAGACCTGGTTTTTCCCAGGTCTATGGAATAAGTAAGATTATGCGACGGTTACCAGTATATATATTAATAGATATTTCCTCTTCTATGCGTGGTGAGCCCATAGAAGCGGTTAAAGTTGGTATATCTACACTTCTGAGTTCTCTCAGCCAAGATCCTTATGCACTGGAGACTGTCTGTCTGAGCATTATTACATATAATTCTAAAGCTGAGCAAATTCTCCCATTAACAGAAGTGTATAAGCTGCAAGTTCCAGAACTTGTAGCAAAAGGTCGTTCTGCAATGGGAGAAGCGTTACTTCTTCTTTCAGAAAGAATAGATAACGAGGTTGTGAAGACAACTCCAGAACAAAAGGGAGATTGGAAACCTCTACTATTCTTACTTTCTGATGGAGGATATTCTGGCCCTATAGCAAAACCTATAGAGGAGTTTAAGAAAAGACATTTTGCTGTGGTTGTTGCTTGTGCGGCTGGAGATAAATCTCATATAGATGTACTTAGAAGGATTACAAATAATGTAATCAAGATTTCCACAACTGAAGCTCAAAATATTCTTGCATATTTTAAGTGGATATCAAGCTCCATTAGTACAACTAGCACTAAAATTGAAAATTCTGGCAATGATGAGGTTGTTATACAAGAACTTCCACCGTTGCCCCAAGAAATACAGATATTACATTCATTCGATTAACAAAAGATATTTTAATATGGCACGTAGACTTCCCGTTTATCTTCTGATTGACACATCAGGTTCAATGAAAGGCGAACCTATAGAGTCTGTCAAAGTCGGTATCGAAACAATGTTGAGTACATTGCGCAATGATCCTTATGCGTTAGAAACTGTGAATATAAGCATTATAACTTACGATAAGGATGTAAAGCAGATCTTGCCATTAACCCCTATCGATGAATTACAGCTTCCTGATATAACAACTCCAGATAGTGGACCAACTCACATGGGTGCTGCATTAAAGAAATTACTGGAGATGGTTGATGTGGAGGTTAATAAAGGAACACCAACTCAAAAGGGAGATTGGATGCCTTTGTTATTCTTAATGACTGATGGACATCCTTCAGACATCATGGAGTTCAACGAAGTTGTGCCTAAGGTAAAAAACAGTCCTTTTGCAACCGTCGTATGTTGTGCAGCAGGGCCAAAGGCAAAAACTGACGATTTGAAAAAGTTGACAGATAGAGTGTACCAGATTGATACACTGGACAGTGCCTCTCTTATGAAGTTCTTTAAGTGGGTAAGTGGTGTTGTTCAAGAAGGTAATAAGTCAATGGGAGCAACGGACGAATTGGTACTTCCTCCTCCTCCAGAAGAAGTAAATGTAGTTTTGTAAAATATGTCTTGGTTAGGTAAACTATTCGGAATAAAGTCCTCAGAACGAAGGAATACGGAAACACTGGTTCACAAGCAAGAATCAGTGAATGAAGTTGTGCCTACACCAGACAAGAACAAATCTACACTACACGGACATCAACTCGATTCTAAGCCTATTATCCCAAAGACAAACTCTGCAGACCTTACTGCAAAATCTCAGCAGACAGCTTCTGTTAAAGAAGAACAAAAAACTGTTCGATACATTCCTCCAAAGAATTCGACACAGGAAGAAATCATTTCTTATTTAAAGTCAAATCCTGCACAAATCACTTTTATCCATGGTAAAGCTGGCTGTGGAAAAACATATTTGTTGCAGAAGATAGAGAAAGAAATTGCAGGATGTCAGATTTTGGCTCCGACAAATCTTGCGTGCAAACTGTATGATAATGCAACAACCCTGCACTCGTTCTTTTATGGCGCATTTGATAATTTAGATGAAGGATATCAAAATCCTCTTAATTTGACTTCAAGCGTTAAGAATTCGAGGGCGGCAGTATACGTTAGGTCTGTTACTCTTCTCATAATAGATGAAATCTCAATGGTTCGATCTGATACTTTTGAGATGATGAATTGTATCTTCCAAAAGATTCTTGATAACAACAAACCTTTTGGCGGAATTCCTATAGTGGTTGTCGGTGATCTTTTTCAGTTACCTCCAATAGTTAGTGATGATGCTGTAGGTCAATATCTTACTAAAGAGTATAATGGCTTTTATTTTTTTCATAGCCATGTCATTCAGAACAATTTGAAATCAATTAGATTGTTTGAACTGACAAAGTCTTATCGTCAATTAAATGATCCAGAATACGTTAAGGTACTTGATGCTTTCAGAAAACCTATGGATGCATCTAAAAAAGTAAAGGTTTTGGAGAAACTTAATTCACGAGTAGTACAAGACGTTCCTAAAGATGTTATTAGGATTGCGTCATCAAACGAGGAAGTACGCAAGGTAAACCAACTGCAACTTGCTAATATTAGCGGTCAAGTTGAAAAATCTGTAGCACATCTTTCAGTTTCAAGAATGTCTAACAGGAAAGAACATGTATCTTTCGCTTTTGATGAGCTTGGGGCACAAGAAGATATAGTACCAGTGGAGATTCCTTCAAATTACGAACCCATCTTTGAATACAAGAAGGGTGCTAAAATTATGCTTACCACATCTAATCGCCGTGGAGGCTATGCAAATGGAGATTTTGGTATTATAGAGGGAATTCAAGATGGCAGACTTTCCGTTACACTTGAAAAGAGTGGACGAACAATTGTCTTACCCGAGTATAGGAATCAGGTAGAGCATTATCGTTATGAAATGTTCTATGATGCCAATACACATAAGCTTACACGAGTAACGCCTTACATTCAAAAGACAATTCAGTTCCCATTGAAACTGGCTTATGCCTTCACTATACATAAATCACAAGGGCAGACTTACGATCAGGTAGTACTTGATTTGAATAGTCATATATTTGCTCCAGGTCAGTTGTATGTTGCATTGAGTCGTGTTAAAAGTTTAAATGGGCTATATCTTACAAAGCCATTAACTTATAGTGACATCATATCTGATGAAACAATCTTCGATTTCCTTTATACTTTGAGGAGTTCAACTTCTGATTCTGGAATCGTTGAAGAGCAAACTATAGAGATTAAGCCAACGAAATACAATCCGCATTGTGAAAACTTCATCAGTTTCATAAGAATGAATGAGTCAAATGTATCAACGAGCCAATTTATGATACATATACTCAAAGGATATATGAATCTTCTCAATGAGTCTAAATTTGAACTTGCTTTTGAGGAATTAAGTAAAGTCGTGAGTATTGTTGATGAGTCGTATATTACAAATGATTATGACAACATCATTGATGATATGAAGGATGTGAAACAACGAGACGAACAATCTTGTCAAAGGTTTTTGAATGCAATATTTGAGGTTTATACAGACGTTATTCATCTGCCAAAATCTAAAGTTGTAGATTCCAACAAGACTCTTCCTGCAAGATGTATTTAAAAATAAATCATTAAAGAAATAAACAAGATATGGATTGCAAACTCATAGGTAATGTTTTTCAAGCCCTTGAAGTGACATTGGCACCTCGTGAAGTTTTCTATGCAGAGCGAGGAGCGATGATTTATATGGATAGTGGTATTGAACAGGATGTTCAAATGAATGGCTCTGGTCTTATGGGCGTGTTAAGTTCAAAATTATCTGGTGAATCCTTGTTTTTGGTGAAATTTACGAATATGTCAAATTCTCCCCAAAAACTCACTTTGTCAGGACATTCTGGTAGCTTAAAACACATTAAAATAACTCCGGGTCAGATTCTTATTCTTAGACGTGGTGATTATGTTGGTTCCAATAATAAGGTCAATGTAGATATAAACTTTTCTATAAATAAATTTTTGACAGGTTCCGGATTTGCTTTCCAAAAAGTAACAGGAGACTCAACTGTCTTTTTCGATTGAGTAGATTCTCTAATAACACGAGATCTTACTCCTGGAGAAGAAATCATTGTTGACGAAAATCATATAAAGGCATTACTTGGAATAGATGATTCCAGAATATCCATACAACGTAACACCAATATCATCAAGAATTTGGTTTCTGGTGAAGGATGGTTACTAACACGTATTACAGGGCCAGGAAAGGTCTTTCTGAGTAGCGTTCCTTCAATAGCTCCAAGACCGCAAACTATCTGATAATTAATAAAAAAAACAATTTGATATGAGAAGATTACCAATTTATTTCCTCGTGGATGTCTCAGAGTCAATGGTCGGAGAACCCATTGAACAAGTACAGAATGGAATGCGTACCATCATTCAGGAGTTACGTGTAGATCCATATGCACTAGAGACTGCATTTGTTTCTGTTATTGCTTTTGCTGGCAAGGCAACAAGCTTGTCTCCATTAACTGAGCTGTATAAGTTCTATCCACCGACATTCCCTATTGGAGGTGGTACGTCTCTTGGTGCTGCTCTGAACTATTTGATGGATGATTTGGATAAATCTATTCAAAAGACAACACTGGAGGCAAAAGGCGATTGGAAACCAATAATCTTTTTGTTTACTGACGGTACTCCAACTGATGATTACACTGCTGCTTTCAACCGTTGGAATACTAAGTATCGTAAGGGATGTAACTTGGTGGCAATCTCTATTGGTGATAATGTGAATACTCAGATGCTGGGTCAGATTTCTGATAATGTACTTCGCCTTAAAGATACTGATGCAGAATCATTCACTCAGTTCTTTAAATGGGTTACAGCATCAATAAAGGCAACAAGTGTTTCTGTAACTGATTATTCCAATGATGAGGTACAACTTGCTCCTACAACAGGCATTAATCTGGAGAAAGTTGATACAACAAAATCATGTAAAATTGATGAGAATTTCGTTGTTCTTTTGGGAAAGTGTCAGACCACAAAGAAGAATTATCTAGTAAAGTATGCTAAGCGCATAAACCGCGTCGAAATGGAAGGCGTCGGAGGTGTAGATACTCGTCTTTTTAAATTGGTTGGTGCATATCCTATTGATGGAGAAATCTATAAGACACTTTCAGAAGAAGGTGCCACGAATCGAAGTATTAACACTACTGAGATGCGTGGTGTTCCTACATGTCCTTGTTGTGGTAATCAGCTAGGAGTTGTTGTTTGTGAATGTGGTAATATCTTCTGTGTTGGTGAAGATATGCATAGCTCTTGTCCTTGGTGTGGTCTCGAAGGCACTTTAGGTTCTACAGGAGAGGGCGGTGTTGACGTTCGTAGAGGAAGAGGATAAAGCTATGAGTTTTATTTCAAATATTCTTGATAAGTTTGGTATATCTGCCACGTTAATGCAAACTGATGACTTCGAGAAGTGGCTTGTAAACGAGGCATGGAATAAATATTCGGAAGATAAAATGAATAACAGAATTATTATAGAGAATAGGGTTAAGTCCGAATGTGATTTGCGTGTTCCCAATGGTACTGTGAGGAAGGATTATCTTGCAAAGATTGAACTTCCTGTAGAATTAGTGGAAGATGCGTGGTTTGACGGAAGTGTTGAGAAATTAGGACTTTCGTGGACTTTGGAAACCGATGCAATGGTTGAGCCTGTCACTTCTACAGAATCTGCAGACACAGATGAAAGTTCTGTTGTAGAAAACGAGAACAGTTCAGGTGACAGTGAAAATATCAAGGATAATAATGGTGCAGAAGTTGCAGAAATAGCAGCCAAGCCAACCAAGTTAATCTTGAAAATTACTGGAAAACCAGCAGCAGCTGGTGACTCTACAATCACTCTCAGTTACAAATATAAAGGATGGATAGATGGAGAGCCTATTTCTACTGTAAATATTCCAATAGCTTTCAATCCTGACCCTCGTTCGCTTTGGAAGAATATACCTACGAGCAAGGATATTCCTTTCTATAAACCAGACTTCGAATGTGAATACGTAAAGGTAGAAAGCGGAGAAGATGGTACTCCACGTAAGGATATTGTTGCAGCAAGTCAGCGTGGCCGTTCTCATGCCCAAGAAGGTAAAGCTCGTGATGACCATTTCAAAATGGTTCATTGTGAAGAGTCTGATTGGTATATTATTGCTGTCGCTGATGGCGCAGGTTCTGCCAAATTGTCTAGAAGAGGTTCTGAAATTGCATGTAACACTGTTGTAGAGCATTGTCTTGAACAATTAAAGAACTATGATGAATTCGAGGCAAAGATTCGTGCTTATAATGAGGCTAAAGGGGATGAGAATGCTCGAAGAGAAATGAGTACAACCATCTACAGTATTGTTGGAGGAGGTGCTTTTAAGGCACACAAAGCTATTAAAGCAGCTGCTGATGCCAATGACAGCGTAACGGCTAAGGATTTTGCTACAACCCTAATGTTTGCTATATGTAAAAAATTTGATTTTGGTTGGTTTATAGCATCTTATTGGGTTGGAGATGGTGCAATGTGTTTGTATAATAAAGAAAAGGGGACTCACAAACTTTTGGGTGTTCCTGATGAGGGCGAATTTTCTGGTCAGACACGATTCCTTACCATGCAAGAGATTTTTAAGGATGCAAAATCTGTAATGGATAGACTTCGTTTCTCTATCGAAGATGACTTTACTGCACTTATGTTGATGACAGATGGAGTTTCAGATCCTATGTTTGAAACAGACAACAACTTGAATTCAACTGCAAAATGGGATGAGTTCTGGGATAAACTCCATGATGGTTTCAAAGATGACGAGATTCCTGGTGTTGACTTGTCTGATGATAATGAAGAGGCAAAGTTTCAGCTTCTTCATTGGTTGGATTTTTGGTCTCCAGGCAATCATGATGACAGAACTATTGCAATTCTCTATTAATTATGGCTTATGGCACAGACAATAAGACTTACAGCTACTGACGGTACACCTGTCGAGTTCGTTGATGAGGTGATAGGTTCTGGTGCAATGAAAGATGTGTACTTCAGTCCTGATAAATCATATGTAGTAGGCTTCTTCCGTACTCCGCAAGATGCCAATGCAAAGGATCGTTTGAACAACATCACAGGTGTATATCGTGAGCGTATTTTCAACCAAGTAGGTGGCGATTATTGGAAAAACCTGTTCTGTTGGCCTACAAAAATGGTAGAATGGAATGGTAAATTAGGTATCGTTTGCCCAACTTACGATAAACATTTCTTCTTTGATGGCGGTAGGTTCAAAGGAAAGGAAAAAGAAGGCAAATGGTTTGCTTCTGCAAAATTGCGCAATAAGTTCATTGAGGATGATCAAAAAGGAACATGGCTAACCCATTTCCATATGTGCATTCAGATTGCTCGTGCGGTAAAGCGTTTACATGCAGCTGGTCTTGCGCATTCTGATCTTTCATATAAGAATGTACTTGTTGATCCAAAAACAGGAAAAGCAAATATAATCGACTGTGATGGTTTGGTCGTACCAGGTAAATATCCACCAGATGTCGTCGGTACACCAGATTTTATTGCTCCTGAGGTTTTGGAAACGCGCAGTTTGAAAGTTGGAGATCCAAACAAGAAACTGCCAAGCATTCAAACAGATAGACATGCGCTATCTGTTCTGATATACATGTATCTCCTCTATCGTCATCCACTCCGAGGAGGTAAGGTTAACGACCTTGATGCGGCAAAGGATGAGGAACTTTCTATGGGATCAAAGGCTCTTTTTATTGAGCATCCGACAGATAAGAGTAATAGGCCAAAGGTTGATCAACTTGCTCCAAGTGAGCTCCCTCAGGGTGATGTTACTAAATTGCCATATACAATTTGTGGCCCATATCTAAAAGAACTTTTTGACAAGGCTTTTATAGATGGACTACATAATCCATCATTGCGACCTACAGCAGATGATTGGGTAACGGCTCTCGTAAAGACAACAGATCTCATGCAGCCATGTCAGAATCCTAACTGTAAGGCTCATTGGTTTGTATTTGATAATTCGACAAAACCAAAATGTCCGTTCTGTGGTACTGAGTATCATGGTCAGCTACCTGTTCTTAATCTTTACTATTCACCTAAACAGGGCGTGTTTAAGCCAGAAAATTATAGATTAATGGTTTATAACAAGCAGACCATGTATTTATGGCACGTCAACAGATTTATCTTTCCAAATGAGAAATTGACGGACGAACAGAAAAAACCTGTAGGTGATTTCCATTTCTACAATGGTAAGTGGATTCTAATCAATAGAAGACTTCCTGAATTGTGGGACAAAGATACTGATACGAAAATCGAAATAGGACAGTTCGTTGAACTCACAGAAGGAAAGAAAATACTGTTAGGAAAAAATGATGGTGATAGGTTGATTATTGTTCAACTTGTTAATAATTAAAACCATGGACAGAAAAGCCATTATTGATGTGATGCCAAATCTAAATATCAAAGATGCAGAAGGTGGTAAAGATGTTCTTGATAGATAATGTAATTATGAATAAATAGAAAATT
>JAEEGL016673327.1_pt1 | contig 29318 bp, 24 predicted proteins | sample 9134231 | NCBI WGS metagenome assembly JAEEGL01 (sample SAMN16246548, study PRJNA631951) | gut metagenome | biome: gut microbiome; feature: rumen; material: fiber-attached | host: Bos | place: Iran: Karaj | collected 2018-10 | reverse complement strand
TCCATGCATAACCAGCCACTACTCTGCAAAGGCCCAGCTCTTCATTATTCTTTTTAATAGACTGAATCATCTCTTTGCAGTTTTCAAAGAGTTTGACGTCGTAATGATCAATGCTGACACGTTCAGACTGTTGTCCGCTCAGTATTCTCTTCAGGTACTCGATATAGTCTCTCCCACCTTCACAACGCCATTGCGTCGAAAGCGTCAGACCGGAAAAAGCCGAACTGCTCTTTTCTCTTAATATCAGTTCAAAGCGTTCTGTATCGATATCGCAAGGTCTGACCATCTGCAGTTCATCTCTGAACAAAACTATATTATTGCTGCATTCGAGCAGCCAATCCAGTTCAGTCCCGAATTGCGCATCCAACCCGAGTATCTGGTTACATTTATCAAATACTCTGTAGTTCGAAAGATGACCTTTATCTCTGCATTTCAGCCGGTGAGCTTCATCTACGAAAAGAATATCGTACTTCTTTCCGCTTGCCACATAATCATCCACCACTTCAGCCGGGCTGAGAACCATTCTGGCATCCAGAGCTTTTATGCCTTTAAATACGTCTTTGACCGAAGTCTGCAGAGATTTCTGAGGTATTACGATTCCTATCTTTTGTATCCCTGTCAAATTCTCCGCGGCGTAAACGTCTCCGGCATCTCTTTCCTCCCATTCATCCTCATTTTGTTCGGCATAATCCCTGTCCGCGATAATATCCGCAAGGTATTTCATCAAATAAATCGCGAGGATTGTTTTACCGGTTCCAGCGCCACCGCTGACAACGATGGTACACCGTTCTCCTTTCTTCAAGCTTTCCGACAATTCATTTATAATCCTGAATTCTGCGATGCGCTGTTCTTCGCCGAGTGTTTTATAAGGTGAATACTTGTATATTTCGGAGTTCTCGATCTCATCGAGAGTGTGCTCGACTACGCCAAGTTTTTTAAGCCGTTTCCAAACCTGTTTGAACTCAGCATTATACTCCTTGCGGTCGAAATAATCATGATCCTGCAATCCGTTATTGCCATTCTGCAGTACGAATTTGCCATCGGCATGCATATGCTTGATCAGAAACGCTTCAAGATCCAGAATGACCGACTTATTGAATCTTTTGTCGCTGATTATTCGTATTTCAGTTAATCTACGGCGGTCGTCGTTGGCAAGATGCTGCTCGACACGCGTAGAAGCATGGATTGTTTCGCCAATATATGCTTCCCGGTCATTGTTAATGATATACGCGACAGGCCAATTGGAACCTATGGCTAATCCATAGTGTTTCAGTTCACTGATTCGCGCTGCAGCGTTACCGTCGAACTCTACTCGGTCAATCTGTATCATTATTCGGTCTCCAATTTGTTATACTTAGTGCTTATGCCGCGAAACTTATCAACCGGATATTTCGCTTTGGTTTTCTCTAGCTTTTCTAAGGCTATCTCATTTAAATCAACACCTATCACATCAGCCATCATCAGAAGATAAGTGTATACGTCGGCCATTTCTTCACGAACTTCTGCAGGATTATACTCACTGTTCCATTGGAAACACTCCAGAAGTTCTCCCGCCTCTATAGATATCGATTTCGCAAGATTCTCAGGTGTATGGAACTTGTCCCAGTCCATTTGTTTATTAAACTCCCGAATCTCTTTAACTAATGAATTATCATTGCCCATATTTGTTCTCCGTTATAATTGCCGTTCTTAGACATGGTTATCATACTTAACTGCTTATTATTTAAGCTGCGGTCATATAATAATTGTACCGCGAATTAACAGATTTTTCAATCTATTCTTCGTATTTGATACCATCTGGCAAACAATCGATTACCATTCAATGTAGTCAAAAATCCGGTCAACATAGTCATTTTTGCCCGAAATGACTATATTGACCGGACTTATGTGTCTGATACGTGGATAACTTCCAAAAGATCAGTATAATCCTCCGTGCTTATTTTAAAGCCGCGTCGAAGATAGTCCTTTCCGCCGTCCACTGAAACGCGGCCGCAGGAACAAGTGTTGAAATCATGGACACTGACACTTTCGATTATGTCGCCGCAGTAATTGCATTTTATTCGATTCCTTATAATTCTAGACTTATGGTTATTGTTCATGTTCTCCGTCCCCTTCTGCAAATTGCGACTATCTTGACCTACTAAATGGCGGTATTAGCTTCTGTCAGCAGCCGCACCACTTTATGGGCATCAGTTCGCGGATTGCAGTCTGCCGAAGGCCACGGCCGCGCAAGCTCTTCAAAATGTTTCTCAAGTCTTTCTGCGTTTTCAATTGCATCGTTCATTTTGTCTTCGAGAAGCGGCCAGACATTCGTGTTTTTCCGGTATCCGCGGATATTATTGGCCAGTTCCTTCACCGCCGCGTCGGACGACGCATACGCTTTCGTCGAATAACCGTAATGAAGCAAGAACCATATCTCAAAACATGGGTTTGACACTATGAAAGAACACTCCGGTGTATTCGCTCCCAAAGACTTAATCAACTCAGCTTTTCGTTTATCGCAGTCCAAGTCAATAACGACGAATCCTCTGTCGCCGTCTTTCGCGTTCATTCGGTTATCTAACCAGTACTCTTTGAGTACTTTCTTTAGTTTTTCCGGATCGGTTTTCCCTCCGGCTCTGAGCATTTTTATGTTATAGCCGCTTGTTACCTTTTGCAGCGATCTGAAATACTGAGTCTCAGTAACGTTCCTGCCTTCAGCGATTATCAATACTGTCGGTCTAATATTTCGCGCGCCCCTGACAACTTCTCTTTTCTCTGATCCCTTAACCACTTTAAACGATCTCCCCTGTACTCGGATACGGTATCGCGCCGTATCTGCCTAACAAATACCCCTTCTCGATGTTCTCGTTTTTTCTCGGCGAAAAATCGCCCAGCGAGTAAAGATCCGTTGCCCCCGTAAACGAATCCTTCTCAGCAAAGTAAATTTGATCACGCCTGAAAACGCTCAAGTTCAGCAACGTCGTATTATGCGTCGTGGCTATGAGCTGCGCGCCTTTTTTATTAAATATCGGGTCGCGAAACATATCAATCAGGCAGCGCACTATTATCGGATGCAGACTGCTTTCTATTTCGTCCAATATCAGCACTCCGCCGTTTTCGAGCATTATATCCAGCAGAGGTGCCATATAGAACAGTTTTTGCGTACCGTCGGATTCATCTGCCATATCGAGCTCATATTCTTCCGGACCGTCGTCTCCTTTGACCGTATGCTTTGTCACCACTTTCGAGATATAACGGCCAGTCGGCGACGCTACGAAGCCGCGGTATTTATCCGCGCGAAACGAACTCAAAGTATCGTCTGTATTGGTCGTCTCAAAACGTATCGAATCGATGTTGAAGTCGGCCTGTTTGAGCAATTCTTCCGCATACCGCACAAACCTTCCATCCTCATCGCGGCTGTACATATTCATGGAGGCCCCGGCAAACTGTTCAGTGCGTGAGAACGCGCCCAGATATGTAATGAACCATTCGAAAGCGGGCCGAGTGCTCTTCGCGTTCCAGGAGGACGCAGTCGCCAGAAACAGTTTGTTTTCGGTGTTTCGGGCAGCGAGCGGCGCGAGTTCTTTTCTGCGCAGCTGTGTAAACTCGTAATTGTTCGTTTCGGTTCTGTCGAAGACCATGCTCGGCTTAGCGGACGTGTAGACGTACAGATACTCTTCTACGATTCTCTGCCTCGTGGCCGAAAAACCGTATACGTATTTCAGGCCGTCGTCAGCGACGAATACGTATTCGAAAGAGGACGGCTTTTCCGCGCACGCTTTGTCGAAAGCGAACGGAACGACCGGAAGCGGTACGCCGAACTGATACACGTTCGATTCCTTTATCATGTGGAGCGACACGGTAAACGCTTTGTACAGATTGCTCTTGCCGGAAGCGTTCGCGCCATAGATCACCGCCGCGTTGAGCGCCTTGTTTTTGCCTGATTCCACCAGGTTTTCCGGGTGCTCTTTGTCAGCTGAAGGCTCCAGACTGAGGACGCATTTATCCCTGATCGACAGGAAGTTTTCTGCGGAAAACTGTAGCAACATTTCTTTTACCACCTTTCGATACGATTATACCAGTTTCGGGCGCTGTAATCAATTGTATTTTTAGCATTTTTGCGCTTTTGTGTCAGATAGTCCAAAAATACAATCGCGTTTCGCGCGTAAAAAGAGCGGCCTTCCGGCCGCTCTTCCATTTTATCGATATGCTTTTTTGCGCCTGAATCTACTCCTCCGCCGCTACAAACCCTTCCGTGTCCGGCAGGGTCTCAACGCCGTTGACCGTGTACTTTACGCCGCGGTCGAAGTCGTTGCCGATCGAAGACGATCCGTAAGGATCCGTGTCGGTGTTGAAGACGATATACGCTTCGTCGGTTCCTTCGAGGCGCATCAGGTAGTAATACGCGAACTCGGCGCCGTCCGCCGCCGCGTAGGCGTCGAGGTTGGTGCTGCTTCCGAGGTATTCGAGGCCGTCCGTAAGAGCGGCGGCTTCGTCGGCGGAAACTATGTTGGCGGTGTACCAGTCGATGTCGTTGAAGCTCATTACGAGTCCGCGGCTTGTCGCGCTGAAAACCGGCGAGCGCTCGAAAGGCACCGCGCTTCTGTATTCGATCTTTATCTTTGTTCCGTCCGGCAGCTTCATCGATATGCTGTCTGAGCCGCAGCCCGTAAGCGTTAACGCGTCCAGGAGCAGCGCGGCCGCCAGAAGCAGCGCTGAGATCCGGCCTGCCGGCCGGCGTTTTGTTTTATCTGTGTTCATCATTTTCGCCCAGGATTATCGTTTTCGTCCGGCTTAATCGGTTCTTACTCGGTTTCGTCGATCCCCGCCCCGCCTGATCAGTTCTTGCTCGGCATCAGCGACGCGATCATCGCCGCGAAGCTTGCCATCGACATCGTCTGCAGAACTATGTGTCCCGGGCCGGTCACAACCGTGTTGAAGAGGCCTTCGCCGCCGAACAGCACGTTCTTTACGCCCTTTACCATCTGGATCTCCATCGTGCAGGTCGCGTCCATCATCGCCACCGATCCGGTGTTTACGACGATCTGCTGGCCCGGCTGGAGGTCGTACTCCACTGTGCTTCCGTTGAGCTCCACGAACGCGAGGCCGCTGCCGCTGAGCTTCTGCATTATAAAGCCTTCGCCGCCGAAGAGGCCGGAGCCGAGCTTCTTCTGGAAGAATATCGAGAGGTCAACGCCGGTCTCGGACGCCAGGAATCCGCTCTTCTGCACTACGATCGGATGAGCCGGGTCGATCTGCAGCGCGCGGATCTCGCCCATAAAGCTCGACGCGAACGCGATCATGCCCGGTCCGCCCTGCGCCGTATAGCGGTTGAGGAACAGCGACTCGCCCGAGAACATGCGGCCGAGCATCTTGCCTGCGCCTCCGCCTTTCGTTTCCATAAGCATGTTCGGGCTCATCCAGTTCATAGCGCCCGCTTCCGAATTCAGCGCCTCTCCGTTTTCGAGCTGGCAGATAACTACCGGCATCGGCGCTCCAGTGATCTCATATCTCATGTTTTGCTCCTTTCCGCCTTAAAGTCATACTAAAACGACCGGCCCGCGTATGCAGGTCGGCCGCACTTCTTACTGATACCTGAAGAATCCGGTGCCCCAGAAGCCCGCGCCCGCGCGGCGCGCCTCGCTTTCGAACTCTTCGAACTCGCTGTCGTACATCGTGTTCGGGTCGAAGCTCATGGTCTTCGCGTAGCCCTGCTTAAGCAGCGGTTCCTCGTACATGTGCTCGTGGTTTTCGTCCCAGACGTACGCGAGGGTCCTGCCGTACTGGTCCAGAGCGTCCTCGTCGAGCTCGAGATAAACGTATTTGCCCTCCAGCAGCGACCGCGTGTACTCCGCGGCCACTTCGCCCTCAGGGGTGTTCTTCTCCTTTATCGGGTGCACGCTTTCAGGCGCGTCGATTCCGATCATGCGCACGTTCATCTTGCCCTCGTCGCCCTTCACGACTATGGTGTCGCCGTCAACGACCGACAGCACCTCGAACGGGCCGTAGAATTCGTGCTCGACATCCTTGTGGTTGAATACGCCCGCGCCGCCGCGGAACAGGAGGAACCACAGAAGCAGGAGCAGAAGGAGCACGATAATTATAATTATCAGGATAGTCCTGCGCCTGTATCTCCTTCTGAGCTCGCGCTCGCGTTCCTCGTCGTATTCCTCTTTTACAGGTCCGACGTATGTTTTTCTGGCTTTGTTTTTCATCGCCATTTCGGGTCACCCTTTTCGGTTTGATTATTTATGCCGCGCGCTGCCGGCCGCGTATCGTCCGCGGTTTTATTTCAGGCCGGCCGCGTCCGCCGGTCTATTTCAGCGCCTCTTCGAGCGCCTCTACCGCGTTCATGACGCAGTTATCGCACGGACAGAGCACCACGCCGGTGTCGATCCCCTTGAGTTCCCTGCACACCGAGCTGCCGCTCTTTTCAACGAACGAGTCGAAAAGCGCCGCCGCGTTCTTGTGCATCGGCTTGCCTTCGAATTTCAGGAGGCCGAGCACTTTTTCGGCGCCGCAGAGAGCGCCGCACGTGCCCTTCATCGCGCCCATGCCCGAGCCGAACGCCGATCCCATCGCTTTAAGCGCGTCGTATTCGATTCCGTATTTTTCTTTGATCTCGTCCGCGTACGCGCAAACGACCGCCTGGTCGCAATTGTGCGCGCTGTGCTTGAGTTCAACCGCTTTCTGTATTCTTTCCGCCTTATCCATTTTCAACGCCTCACTTTCAGATATATATTTTACCACAAGTCCGCCGGTTTTTCACCTGTCCGCAAGCCCGCCGCCATTTCACCTGTCCGCGGCGGTTTTGCGCCGCCCGCGCGCCTGCGGCTACCTGCCAAGTACTTCGCGGATCCGCGGCGCTATCTCGTCTCTGAAATTGTCCTCCGCCGGGCTGTGCGCTCCGGTGAATCTGAACGCCCTCTCCGGCGCTCCGGACATCCGGATGAAATCCTCAATGTGGCCGTAGTGCCCGAAAAGCTCGTCGTCGCTCGCGAAAATCGCGTAGGTGTTCAGGAATACCTCCGCGGCGTTTTCTCGTGTCTGAGCGGCGTTTTGGCCCTTTCCCGCGCCGTTTGCGTCAGCGGCCGGCGCGTTCCCGTCCGCCCCGCCGTAGATTTCGCGGCGTATCGCCGCCAGCTCCGCTATGAACTGCTCGTCGATCGTGTAGCGCGTCGCGCCGTCCGACCGCTTCTGCAGAAACTCCTGCTCGCCGAGCCCTATCGCTTCCGCGATGTCAGTGTCCGCGAAGATCCCCGGGTTTATGAGGAACTTCTTCGCACCCGGGATCAGCAGCGAATAGAACGCCCCGAGCGAGGACGCGACTATCAGGTCGTATTCCCTGCCGCGGAAGTTATTGACTATGAAATCGCGCGCTTCCTTCGGCCGGATCGGTATCTCGGGAACTTCGACCTCGCAGTCCTGGAAGTTCTTCCTGAGCAGCACCGCAGAGCCGCTTCCGACTCCGGAGCCCAGGCCGTGTATGTATAACAGTTTCATTCTGCCATCACCTTTCTGATGAATTCCGCGGGTGTCAGCACTGCCAATTCATTTCCGAAATCTCTCGGATTCCGCGTGACTATGCAATCCGCACCCTCACGCATCGCGGCGGCGCACTGAGCCGCGTCCTCGAAGTCATCCCATCGCAATTCTGCCGCGGTCTCAAGATCCTTAGCGCTGAAGTCGGTAAAACTGAATATCAGCCCGAGTTTTTTATACAGTTCAGCTGTCGCGTCCGGGTCCAGCTCCTTCCGCATCACGTATACGAGATTCGCGAAAGTAAGCGCCGACACGATCCCTTCGGCGCGGCCTGTCTCACACAGCTTCCACACTATCGATGACTCCGACGCGAAAGGCTGCCGGTCCGCCAGCACGTCCAGCAGAATGTTTGCGTCAATCAGCGATTTCATACTTAGACCTCAGGCTTTCTTCCCGTGCTCTGTCCGCGTTTTCCCGATACTTCAGTATGCCGGTCAGCTCATCTGTGAGGTATGAAACCGCCGCCTCTTTCGGGATAAACCTCCCGACCTCTTTCCCGTTTTTGGTCACGACGACCACTCCGCCGTCCATGACGATGCGAAGATACCTTCCGAAATTGTTTTGCATTTCGGTAGCTGTGGCCGTAGCAGTTTTCGCAGTCATTCCGTCACCTCCCCGCGTCAGCGCAGGCGCGCTGCTGTTTTAGCTAATTTTATTATACCGCATATTAGCTAAAAGTCAATTCGCCGCCCTGTCCAAAAAGAGGCCGGCGGCATTCCGCCGCCGCCGGTTACCGTTATTAAGTTTCAGTTATTTCCCCTGCCCGAACAGCCACTCGCGTACCGCGCCGGACTTGAATCCGTAGCTGAACGACGAGAGGTGCTCGTTCGATTTCGATGTTTCGCCGACCGTGCCGGTTTCCCAGGTTATGAAGTTGGCGTTATGGCCCTCTGAAAGCATCGCTCCGATTGCCTCGTCCAGCTCTGCGGCAGGCGCTTTCGCGTTCAGACCACTCACTTCGCCGTATCCGATTCCTGCCGCGCCGAGCATCGCCTTGACTTCGTTCTGGCCGCTGACAGCCCTTTCGTCGCCTCCGGCCGCCACGTATATGAATCTCGCGTCTTTAAGGCCTTCGAGCTGCTCGACGTTCCACCAGGCGTCGACGATAAGCGTCGAAGCGAAGAGGTCCGGATCGTTTGCCGCGAGATACATCACAGCCTGCGCGCCCATCGCCTGACCGGTGCCGTACACGCGGTCCGGATCGATGCTGTAGCGCTGCTCGAGATCGCGGATGAGGCTCGCCGTCGCCGGCACGTAGTCGCTCACCATATCGTCGAGGAGATCGTCGATTATCATCTGCGGATAGTTAGGCACGAGTACAAAGCACGGACGCTCCGCCTGCTCGGACGCCGCCGCCCAGACGGCAGCTCCTGCGTTGTACTTTATAGGCGCTTTCGTACGGTTGCCCGCCGCGCCCGCGTCCGCCAGGAACACTACCATAGGATACGACTTCGACTCGTCGTAGTCCTTAGGCACGTAGAGGTTGTATTTGATCTTGCGGTTCGTCGCCGCGTCTTTGTACTTTCCTGTCGTAAAGGCTTTCCGCGCCTCCTTCAGTTCCGACGCGGAGACGGTCTCCGAAAGATCGCCGCCCGCCGTCGAAGGCGCGAACGCCGTCCATACAAACACGAATCCGGCAACTACGACGGCCGCGACTATCACCAGAATTATCTTAACTTTTTTGTTCATTTCTCTCACCTGTTATTACGTTCAGTGTATTCCCGCGGCTCACTCCGCGCGCTTTCCGCTTGCTGCTCTGCGCGCTTTCCGCCTGTCGCTCCGCGCGCTTTCCGCCCGCGGTGACCCTGCCGGTCCACTCGAGTATGTCCGCAGTTACCGCGTCGCGGTTGAGCTCGTTCAGAAGCTCGTGCCTGCAGTCCGGATACAGCTTCAGCGTCACGTCTTCGATACCCGCCGCCTTGAACGCGTCCGCCACTATGCGCGGGCCTTTGCCTTCCTCGCCGACCGGATCGCACGCTCCGGCTATCAGAAGCACCGGCATATCCTTCCGCATCTTCGCGATGTTTTCGGCTTTGCCGATGTACGATATGCCGCCCATCATGTCCCTGAACAGCCCCGCCGAGATCTTGCCGCCGCAGAGAGGATCCGCGGTGTACGCGTCGACTACCGCGTCGTCGCGGGTCAGCCAGTCGCTCTCCGTGCGGTGCGGAGTGATGTTTTTGCAGTAGCTGCCGAACGCCATCTTATCCAGCAGCCCGCTCCTGTATTTTGAGCCGCGCAGCGCTATGATCGCGCCCGATACGGCCTTGCCGGCCGTCAGCAGCGATTCGGCCTGCCGGCCTGTGCCGCAGATTATCGCGCCGTCTAGGTCGTCCGGATAGTTGATTATATAAGTCCTGCAGAGGAACGATCCCATCGAGTGTCCGAAGAGGACGTACGGCAGGTCCGGCCTTTCGGCAGCCGTTTCGTCGTGCAGCTTTTTAAGGTCGTTCACGACGATGTTCCAGCCGTTTTTGTCGGCGAACCAGCCCAGCTCGTCCGGGCTGTTTACGCTCCTGCCGTGGCCGAGGTGGTCGCTCGCCACCGCAATATATCCGTTTTCCGCGAGCGCGCGCATGAACGCGTCGTATCTCGCGCAGTATTCCGAAACTCCGTGCGCTATCTGGACGATGCCCCGCGCCCCGCCGTCCGGGTCGTATCTCCGCGCGTATATGTCTGTCGCGCCGTTTGTCGACTTAAAAGTAAACTCTCTGAAAGCAGGCATACTGACCTCCCGTTTCGTTTGTTTCCGTTGTTAATATTTTCGGTCCGGCGGCCCGAAAAGTCAATACCGCCCGCTGTTGAAAAACCGCCGCGTGATGGTAAAATATCGTTAAGGAGTGTCTCGATATGACTGAGAAAAAATACGTGATCGCGATGGACCAGGGCACCACGAGCTCGCGCGCCATCGTTTTCGACAGGACCGGCGCCGCGGTGAGCGTGGCGCAGCACGAATTTCCGCAGATCTACCCGCAGCCGGGCTGGGTGGAGCACGATCCCGCCGACATCTGGTCGACGCAGATGGGCGTGACCATGGAGGCGATGCAGAAGATTGACGCGCGCCCGGATGAGATCGCGGCGATAGGCATCGCGAACCAGCGCGAGACGACGATCGTCTGGGACGCGGCTACGGGCCGTCCGGTCTACAACGCGATAGTATGGCAGTGCAGGCGCACGGCCGATATCATAGACAAGCTGAACGCGGCTCCGCTCGCGGCAAAGATACACGAACGCACCGGGCTGATTCCGGACGCGTATTTCAGCGCGAGCAAGATCGCGTGGATCCTCGATAACGTCGAGGGCGCGCGCGAAAAGGCGGAGCGCGGCGAGCTGCGCTTCGGCACGGTCGACAGCTGGCTCATCTGGAACCTGACGGACGGCCGCGTGCACGCGACCGACTACACGAACGCCTCCCGCACGATGCTCTTCGACATCAGAAAGCTCTGCTGGGACGACGAGATCCTCGGATATTTCGGCATCCCGAAGTCGATGCTTCCGGAAGTCCGCCCTTCGAGCGGCTTCTTCGGCGAGACGACGCGTTTCGGCGGAAGCATAGCTATCTCCGGCGCCGCGGGCGACCAGCAGTCCGCGCTGTTCGGCCAGTGCTGCTTCGACGCGGGCGAAGTCAAGACGACGTACGGCACGGGCGGCTTTATGCTCCTGAACACCGGCTCCTCGCCTGTGATCTCGGATCAGGGTCTTCTGACCACGGTCGCCGCCTCGGCTGACGGCAAAGTGCGCTACGCGCTCGAGGGCAGCATCTTTATCGCGGGAGCAGCGGTTCAGTGGCTGCGCGACGAGCTGAAAATGCTCGGCACCGCTCCGGAGTCCGAAAAGTCCTGCCTCGCGGTGCCTGACGCGAACGGCATGTATATAGTCCCGGCGTTCTCGGGTCTCGCGGCTCCTTACTGGAACCAGCGCGCCCGCGGCACTATAGTCGGGCTCACTCGCGGAGTATCGCGGGATCACTTTATCCGCGCCACCGTCGAATCGATGGCATACCAGACGAACGACCTGCTCGCCGCAATGCGCGCGGAGGCGGGGCTCGATATATCGGAGCTTAAGGTCGACGGCGGAGCGTCTGCGAACGACTTCCTTATGGGCTTCCAGGCAGACATTTCGGACGTGAAGATAGTGCGCCCGGAAAGCATTGAAACGACCGCTTCGGGAGCGGCTTTCCTCGCCGGTCTCGCGTCCGGATTCTGGCGCGACGCGGACGCGATACGCGAAGGCTGGAAGCGCGGCGCGGTATTCGAGCCGAAGATGTCCGCGGAAAAGCGCGTGGAACTTCTCAGAGGCTGGAAGAAGGCCGTACGCGCCGCGATCAGCTGGTCGGAGGAGTAGAAACAATCAAAAACGGCTCCCCCGCGGGGAGCCGTTTTCATACGTCTTTATTTCTTCGCGCCCTTATCATACCTGTCGCACTTGCTCGGGCAGTCGCTGCAGCTGCAGCCGAATCCGCATCCGCCCGTCTTTTTGTTCTTTATCCTGCGGACCGCGAAAACCACGAGGCAGACTATCGCCGCCAGTATAAGTAAATCCCAGACATTCATATCTTCACCGTGACCGTGCGCAAGGTCATCCAAGTCCCAGAAGCATTCCGATCATGCGCGCGATGAGCGCGACAACCCACGCCACGGCGCACTGCCAGAGCACTATGTAGAGCGCCCATCTTCCGCCGAGCTCCCTCTTTATCGAAGCGACCGCCGCGACGCAAGGCGTGTAGAGCAGGCTGAATACGAGCATCGATACGGCCGCGAGAGTTCCGATCGCCGCGACGCCGTCGCTGAACAGTATCTCCATTACCGAAACGACGCTCTCCTTCGCCATGAAGCCGCAGACGAGCGAAGTTACTATTCTCCAGTCGCCCAGTCCGAGAGGCGCGAACACCGGCGCGATAACGCCCGCGATCGCCGCGAGGATGCTGTCGCCGGAGCTCTGAACGAGTTCGAACCTGAAGTCGAAGCTCTGCAGGAACCATACGACGATCGTCGCGATCAGTATTACCGAGAACGCCCTCTGCAGGAAGTCTCTCGCCTTTTCCCAGAGCAGCTGCAGCACATTGCGCGCGCTCGGGAAGCGGTAGTTCGGCAGTTCCATTACGAACGGCACCGCCTCGCCCCTGAAGAGGGTCTTTTTGTACAGCAGCGCCACGATTATTCCCACGACAATGCCGAGAAGGTACAGCGCGGTCACGATGATCCAGCTGTATCTCGGGAAGAAAACGCTTACGAAGAAGCTGTATATCGGCAGCTTCGCCGTGCAAGACATGAACGGCGTCAGCAGTATCGTCATCCGGCGGTCCCTGTCGCTCGGCAGCGTCCTCGTGGACATTACAGCCGGAACGGTGCAGCCGAAGCCGATCAGCATCGGCACTATGCTTCGCCCGGAAAGGCCGATCCGCCTCAGGAGCTTATCCATTACGAACGCCACGCGCGCTATGTAGCCGCTGTCCTCCAGTATCGACAGGAAGAAGAACAGTATCACTATAAGCGGCAGGAAGCTCAGCACGCTTCCGACGCCCTCGAACAGGCCTTTGATAACGAGGCTCTGTATCGCTTCGTTGACGTTCCCCGCCTGCATCGCTGTCTCCGCGAGTCCCGCGAGTCCTTCGATGCCGCTCGCGAGGAGATCCTGCAGGAACGGTCCGATCAGGAAGAACGTCAGGAAGAACACGAGCGCCATAATACCCGCGAACATCGGCAGTGCCGTGAATTTGCCCGTGAGTATCCTGTCGATCGCCTGGCTGCGCAGGCGCTCCCTGCTTTCGCGCGGCTTTGAAACGCACGTCGCCGCGACCTTGTGTATGTATTCGAAGCGCATCCCGGCCATGGCGGCGCAGCGGTCGAGCCCGCGCTCCGCTTCCATCTGGACTACGATGTGCTCCAGCATTTCGTTTTCGTTCTGATCGAGATCCAGCTTCTCCGCGATCAGCTCGTCTCCCTCGATCAGCTTGCACGCCGAGAAACGCGCCGGAAGCCCTGCTCTCTCCGCGTGGTCCTCGATCAGGTGAGTAACGGCGTGCATCGCCCTGTGGACGGCTCCGCCGTGGTCCTCCGCGCTGCAGAAATCCTGCTTGAGCGGCTTTTCCTGGTATCTCGCGATGTGAAGAGCGTGGCGAACGAGCTCGTCGACGCCCTCGTTCTTCGCCGCCGAGATCGGTATTACAGGCGCTCCGAGCATCGCCTCCATGGCGTTGATGTCCACGGTGCCGCCGTTGCCCTGCAGCTCGTCCATCATATTGAGCGCGATGACCATCGGCACGTCCATCTCGAGCAGCTGCATCGTGAGATACAGATTGCGCTCGATATTAGTCGCGTCGACTATATTGATTATCGCCTTCGGCTTTTCGTAGAGCACGAAGTTTCGCGAAACGAGCTCCTCGCTCGAATACGGCGACATCGAATAGATGCCCGGAAGGTCTGTTATGAGCGTGTCCGGGTATCCGCGGATAACGCCGTCCTTGCGGTCGACGGTCACTCCCGGGAAGTTTCCGACGTGCTGATTCGATCCGGTGAGCTGGTTGAAAAGCGTCGTCTTGCCGCTGTTCTGGTTGCCCACGAGCGCGAACGTCAGCGTGGTGCCCTCCGGCAGCAGAGTCTCGTCGCCCTCCGGATGGAAGCGTCCCTCCTCGCCGAGTCCCGGGTGATGCGCGAACGTTCTGGCCTCGTCCTTCGCGTCGGCCTCTTCAGCCTCGGAAGCCTCAGCCGGCGAAACGTCGATCTTTTCGGCGTCAGCGATCCTGAGAGTCAGTTCGTATCCGTGGAGCCTGAACTCCATCGGGTCGCCCATCGGCGCCAGTTTTATGAGAGTTATAAAAGCGCCCGGGATCACGCCCATATCGAGAAAATGCTGTCTGAGCGCTCCGTCGCCTCCGACAGCGTCGATTATCGCAGATTTCCCGGGTCTTAATTCACTGAGTTTCATAGCTTACCTTTTCAATTGCCTTAACGGAAGATCAGTCTATGCCGGGCCTCCGTCCTGACTGTGATGCAGGCTCTTCATCTCGTACATCCTGTCGTCCATCTTCTTCATGAAACCGTCAAGGTCCGTTTCCAGAGGATCGAACACGGCGCTGCCGTACGACACCGAGATCGTGTAATCCTTTCCGGAGACCTTGTTGTATGTATTTATTTCGCCGATCATCCTTGAGATATACGGATCCAGCTGTTCGACGGAATCCGCTTTCTTCAGGATGATGAATTCGTCGCCCGCGAACCGGAATACCTGTTCGCTGCCGCTGCGCGCTTTCATCAGAAGCATCGCGAGCGTCTTGATCACTCCGTCGCCCTCGACGTGGCCGAAAGCGTCGTTGATCGATTTGAACCTGTCGATGTCGAGCATGATGCCGGCGATCTTGTGGCCTCCGGACGTCCACGAAGCGATCAGGTTATTCATATACTGCCTGTTGTAAACGTCCGAGATCGGGTCGATGTACGCCGTCTCGTTCTGCTGCATCATATACAGGCTTGTAAGACCTACCGCCGCCGCGAGCCATCCGAGCGAAAGCCCGTAGGCCATGAACTGTACCCCGGCGCCTATTATGATCGGGATGATAAACGCGGAAACGTTGAGGAACGAACGGATCCCGTTCTCCTTTTCGTATCTGCGCGTGGTCAGCCATGCGCTGACTGTGAAGTAAACGATGACAGCGTAGTATATGTAACTGAACGGCAGCCTCGAGTATACGTTTCCGTCCGATATGCTGTAGATCACCGGAACGAACAGATTGACGATATCCAGTATCACCATTGCCGCCGCGACCGCGATCTGAGGCTTGTAGTTCTTCCGAATGCGCTCCGGGTCGTCGTACAGGATGAGATCGAAATAGACGAGGACGCAGAAAGCCAGGAGCGAATTCACCAGATACAGATACGTGTTCAGTGTATAATTCAGGAATAACGCTCCGGTGAACAGCCTGCCGTCGATCGCGTACGAAAGCGCTTCCGCCACACACGCGATCAATACTCCCAGGATCATGACCAGAAAGACCCTGTCCTCCGTCCTGCGCCTCAGAACTTTGGTGCGCGAAACGTATAAAAGCATTACCAGCATAAAAAGGCCGGTGCCGTTTGGAATTAAAACTGAACGCAGATCCATAATAACGTACCTGAAACTGTGAAACAATTATGCGTAACCGGCCGCGCGCAGCTTTCGCGTACCGCGCTCCGGTGTCGGCCGCCTGCCGATCGAAGGCGTCAGTCGCCGACAGGCACTTCGCCGTTCTTTATGAGGCGAAGCATGATGTCGGCGATCAGAGGGTCGAACTGGAGTCCCCTGTTCTGCTCGAGCTCACTGATTATGCGCTCCCTCGAAAGGCGCTTTCTGTAAACGCGGTCGGTGTTCATGGCGTCGAACGAGTCCGCTACGCATATCATGCGCGCGATGAGCGGGATCTCATCGCCCTTTCTACCCTCAGGATATCCATTGCCGTCGTAGCGCTCGTGATGATATCTCGCGCCGAGTCCGGCGTCCTTGAGGTTGGTGAAGCTGCTCAGTATCTCGCCTCCGCGGGTCGTATGCGACTTGATAACGTCGAATTCGCCTTCCGTAAGCCTGCCCGGTTTTCCGAGGATGCTGTCCGGAACGCCGATCTTGCCGCAGTCGTGGAGCAGAGCTATGTAGTAGATGCGGTCGAGCTCTTCGCCGTCGTAGCCCATCTCCTTCGCGAGGCGTTTCGTATATATCGCGACGCGCTTCGAGTGACCGTTCGTATACGGGTCCTTGGCATCGATAAAGCCTGTGAACGTTTCTATCGATTCATTGATTATTTCGTTGTCGCGCTCGTGTCTTTCCTGATACTTTTTGATCTGGGCGGAAGTGATCGCGAAGATGATGAACGCGATCAGCCATAAAGCGAGAGCCGCTATTGCGATCCAGAAGAGCGGTTCGCTCGTGATCACTCTGTGGTATTTGTACTCGATCTCCAGCACGGAATCGTTTATGTCGTCACCGAACTCGATGTACATGATGATTCCCGGCGTAGTGCCCTCGTACGGTTCGACAGGCACTTCCATGGCGTTCATGGACGAGCTCGGATAATATACGATGTAGTCGCCCGGATACATGTGGACGAACGACTCGCCGTCGACCGTGAACACCTCAAGATCGTAATCCTCAGGATGGAATTCGCGAAGATCGGGAACGGTCTCCACGAGCTCGCCGCCCTTTACGTTCTGGTGGAGCTCCAGCGCGCCGTTCCATGCGGATGCCAGATAAACGTCGCTGCTGAGGGTCAGTTTGAAGGTGAAGCTCTCCACCTCGTCCTTGGTGTTGTTCGCAACGGTAAAGTCATAGGTAAAGGCCTGGAAGTTCTCCTCGGTAATGCCTTCGTTGTTGATATCGAATATCTTGTTCCAGGTGCTGCTTCTCGGCACGGCCGCCACGGTAACTCCCGGAGCTTCCATATCCTTAGGCCCGAACAGAGCTTCCCCGGTATATGAATCATAGTGCTCAGCGCTGTTGTACGCGGCCGTTCTCGCCGCGGCTGTTCCGAGCAGCGCCAGGGCTATGAGAAGTGTTACCAGGAATATTGCCGTTGCTTTTTTTCTGCTTTCTTTTCTGTACATAATTACTCACGCGATCAAATAATCAGTAATACATCAGTTGCCGTTTTCCAGTTTCTCGACGGAAACGACGCAGCATATCGCGTCGATGCCGTCAGCTACCGCCTGAAAATCCATTCGCTGTCTCCGTTGAATACTGCGTTCCGATTCACGGATCACAGAATAATTTGTATAATTATAACATTTACGATACTGTTTTGTCACCCTCGGCTAACAATCTCTGCAGCATTACCGCCGCCTCGGCGCGGGTGACGGTTTTCTTAGGCATGATCAGCCCTTCGTTTCCGCGGAGCACGTCTTCGTGCGTCGCCCACAGCATCGCCTGGTGAGCCCACGGCGAGATATCCATGTAGTCCTGATATCCGGCGAGTCCCATTACGCCCTCCGGCACTTCAGCCTTCACGTATCTGCAGAGCACCGTGGCCGCCTGCTCGCGCGTCATTACGTCGTTCGGTCCGAACTCGCTGTCCGAATATCCCTCGACGACCTTTTCCGCGGCCGCCCAGCGCACCGCTTCTGCGTACCAGCTGCCCGCCGCCACGTCGCCGAAAGTCATCGCGTAGTTCGCGACAGGCGAGCCCTCGATGCGCCACAGCATAGTCACGAGCTGCGCGCGCGTAAGCGTTTTGTCAGGGCCGAAAACGCCGTTTCCGCAGCCCTCCATTATGCCGCGCTCCTGAACGAACGCCGCACCTTCCGCATACCACGCGCCGCTGTCGACGTCGGAAAAACCGCCGGTGCCGCTCTCCGCGGCGCATACCGGGGCAAACGCGCAGGCCGCCGTCATCGCCAGTACCAGCGCGAACGTCAAATATCTTCTGAACGATTTCATATCTTCTGACCTCCGTATTGCTGTTATTATACAATTTCGCCAGACTGCGGTCAAACCGCGCCCGGGCAAAACAACGCTTTCCGCCCGGGCAAAACGAAACCGGCAGGTCTCCCCGCCGGTTTCCGGTATGTCGGTTATTATATTCCGCCCGATCATTGAATACGCTTAATACAGCTTCGCGCCTGCCGGGATCGAATCGTCGACCATGATCAGGTTCAGCATCTCCTCGCCGTCGTAGTCGTTTACAGCCGACAGCAGCATGCCGTTGGACTCGATGCCCATCATCTTGCGCGGAGGCAGGTTTGTGATCGCTATAAGCGTCTTTCCGAGCAGCTCGTCCGGCTCGTAGAACTTGTGGATGCCGGAGAGTATTACGCGGTCGGTGCCCGTGCCGTCGTCGAGCACGAACTTCAGAAGCTTCTCGCTCTTCTTTACGGCCTCGCACGACTTGACCTTTACGGCGCGGAAGTCGCTCTTCGAGAACGTGTCGAAATCCACGGCCTCTTCAAACAGCGGCTCGATCTTGACCTTCGAGAGGTCGATCGGCTTCTTTTCCGCCTTCGCGGACGCGCCTTCCGGCTTCATCGTCGGGAAGAACAGCACGTCTCTGATGCTCGCGCTGTCGGTGAGCAGCATAACCGTTCTGTCGATTCCGATGCCGAGGCCGCCTGTCGGAGGCATGCCGTACTCGAGCGCGTTTACGAAGTCGTAGTCCACCTGGCACTTCGCGCCCGGCTCGATTGCCTTTCTCTCCGCGACCTGACGCTCGAATCTGCCTTTCTGGTCGATCGGGTCGTTCAGCTCGCTGAACGCGTTTCCGAACTCGGTGCAGTTTATGAAGAACTCGAAACGCTCCGTGAATTCCGGATCGTCCGGCTTTCTCTTCGCGAGCGGACTGATCTCAACCGGATAGTCGTAGATGAACGTCGGCTGAACGAGCTTGTCCTCGACGAACGCGTCGAAAAACTCCGCGAGGATCGCTCCGCGCGTAGGAACCTCAGGAAGATCCACGTTGTTTGCCTTCGCGGCCGCTATCGCGTCCTCGTCGGACTTCCAGTCGCGGAAGTCAACGCCGCTGTACTTCTTTACGGCGTCGATCATGGTCAGTCTCTGCCAGTTGTCGAGGTCGATCGTCTTGCCCTGATAGCTGATCTGTCTTGTGCCGCAGACGTTGTCCGCGAGGCGCTTGAACAGGTTCTCGACGATATCCATCATGCCCTCGAAATCGGTGTATGCCTGGTACAGCTCGATCGAAGTGAATTCAGGGTTGTGCTTCGGGTCCATGCCCTCGTTCCTGAATATGCGGCCGATCTCATATACCCTGTCGATGCCGCCCACGATGAGGCGCTTCAGGTACAGCTCGGTCTCGATGCGGAGCACCATATCCATGTCGAGCGTGTTGTGATGCGTTATGAACGGACGCGCCGCCGCGCCGATCTCGAACGGTGTCAGGATAGGAGTCTCGACCTCGAGATATCCTCTCTCGTCGAGGAAGTTCCTGATTTCCTTCATGATCATGCTGCGCTTGCGGAACGTTTCCTTTACCTCAGGATTCATGATGAGGTCGACGTAGCGCTGGCGGTAGCGGAGCTCGGTGTCCGTGAGCCCGTGGAACTTTTCCGGAAGCGGCGAAAGGCTCTTCGAGAGAAGCTTTACGGAATCGGCGCGTACGCTGATCTCGCCGGTCTTCGTGCGGAAAACTTCGCCCACGACGCCGATAACGTCGCCGATATCGAGCTTTTTGAACGCGGCGTAAGCTTCGTCGCCGAGCTCGTCCCTGCGGACGTAGAGCTGGATGTCTCCGCGGTCGTCCCTGAGGTGCGCGAAGCTCGCCTTGCCCATTACGCGCTTGGACATGAGCCTGCCCGCGAGCGAGAACTTCTCGCCGGAGTTTTCCTCCTCGGCGAGGTTCGCGAAACGCTCCTTGATGTTGGCCGAGTACGCGTTCTGATCGTATTTTGTTATTACGTAAGGGTCGCAGCCCGCGGCCCTGAGCGCGCTCAGCTTGTCGCGGCGTATCATGCGCTGCTCGCTGAGCTTCTCTTCGGTCATCTCCTCAGCAGGCGCCGCGTTTGCCGGCTGCTGCCCGCCCTGTACGTTGTTGGCGTTAATGTCACTCATATCTGATTCCCGTTTCTTACTTGTTGATGCTTACTACCTTGTAGGTGAAGATGCCGTCCGGTACCTGGAGTTCGAACGTCTCGCCCTTCTTCTTTCCGAGGAGCGCGGCGCCCATGGCAGACTCGTTCGAGATCTTGCCGTTGAACGGATCGGCTTCGGTGGAGCCGACGATCGTGTACTCGTCCTTCTCCTTTGTCGCCGTGTTCTCGACCTTTACGCGCATGCCGAGGTTCACAACGTCCTTGGAAACCGCGGATTCGTCGATGATCTTCGCGGTCTTGATCATGTTCTCGAGCTTGTAGATCCTCTCTTCGAGTTCCGCCTGCTCGTTTTTGGCCGAATCGTATTCCGCGTTCTCCGAAAGGTCTCCGTAAGAGATCGCTTCCTTAAGCCTTGCGGCAACCTCCAGCCTTCTGACTGAAACGAGTTCCTCGTGCTCAGCGACTAATTTTTCATACCCTTCTTTGGTAAGCAATACTTCATCTGCCATGTTTTCGTCTCCTTATACAAACGTTATTGCGAGGCCGTATCGGCCGGTCGGTACTTCATTATCGGCGGCGATTCCGCGCGCCGTCCGCGCCATGCGGCCCGGTTTTCTGACTATCTCGTAGCGCCCTTGTTGCTTTCCACGTGGCGCTTGATCTTGTTCGTGGTGCTCTTTTCGAACTCTTCCGTGCGGACAACGAGCTTCTTGATCATCTTCCACGCAGGAAGCTCGGCGTTGATCTTGTCGATCTCCTTCCAGAGGAGCTCCTCGGCCTGCTCTGTCGTCCAGTCCTTGCCGCACGCGCTTTCCATAGCGTCGGCGTCAGGCAGTACGGCGGCCGCGAGCATGATATCCTCGCCGCTTTCCGTCTCGGTGCCGTATACCATCGACTCGCTTACGTACGGGATATTGCTCAGATGGTACTCGAGTTCCTCAGGGAATATGTTCTTGCCGTTCTTGGCGATGATCACGTTCTTCTTTCTGCCGGTGATGTATACGTACGAATCCTTGTCGACATATCCGAGGTCTCCGGTGTGGAACCAGCCGTCTGCCAGTATCTCAGCCGTTTCCTCAGGCATGTTGTAGTATCCGAGCATTACGCTCGGCGACTTGATCCAGAGTTCTCCGATGCCGTTGTCGTCCGGATCGTGCGCTACGATCTCCATGCCCGGGATGACTACGCCCGCGGAAGCGGATCTTCTCCCCGGCGTCGAGTTGAGCGCCGCCAGAGGCGAGCACTCGGTAAGGCCGAAGCCCTGGAGCGCTATAAGTCCGAAATTGTTGAAACCGTCGAGTACGGCAGGGTTGATAGCCGCGCCGCCGGTGATCAGCATTCTCATGTTTCCGCCGAATACCGCAAGAATATCCTTGAACAGCTTCTGGCTGAGGTCGAGACCGAACTTCTTTGTAAAGCTGTTGATCTTTATGCCCTTCTTCAGCGTCTCGAGCTTGCCCTTCTCCTCGACCGACTTCATGATCTTCTTGTAGAACTTCTCATAGACAGCCGGTACTCCGAGGAAGATGGTCGGCTTGATGATCTCCATGTCCTTCTGGATGTACTTGAGTCCGCGGCAGATGCCGAGTCCCGCGCCTCTGTAGAGCGGGATAAGAATGCCGCACGTGCACGCGTAGGTGTGGTGCAGCGGAAGCATCGTAAAGAACAGGTCGTTTTCGTAGATTGTCAGTACGAAGTGCGGGAGCATCAGGTTGTACGCGAGGTTTTTGTGCGAAAGCATTACGCCCTTGGACGCTCCGGTGGTTCCGGACGTGAACAAAAGCTCGGCCATTTCCTCGCTGACGATCTGAGCGTCCAGATAGCTTCTGTCGCCGCCCTCCATGAGCTCTCTGCCTTCCTCGACAAGCTTTTTGAACGAGAGGACGTCGCCGTCGTTTTCATCCGCGTCCATATTGATAACCGTCTTGAGAGGAGTATCTCCCGCGTCCCTGATATCGGTGAAGATGCTCAGGTGCTTCTTGTCCACAAGTATCGCGGCAACGTCCGCGCGCTGGATCTGCGATTTGAGGTCGGCCGGCGAAAGCTCCTTGTCGAGAGGCACTACGATACCTACGCCGCAGAGAACGGCGAGATACGAGAAGCACCAAGGGATGCTGTTATCGCCCATTACCGACACGCGCTTGTCCTTGAATCCGTGCGCGATCAGCGCCGTTCCGAGAGCGTTTACAACGTCGAAGCCATCTTTCATCGTGTAGACTACAGGCGGCTCGTTGTTCTTCTCGACCATCGTGAACATAACGTGATCCGCGTACTTAACGGAGATCTTCTCCAGCATATCCTTGATGTCGGTTATCGCGTACGGATATGTATTGATTACGTGTTTATAACCGCTGCTGAGCTGCGCTTTTATTGTATCCTCAGCCTCTTTCAGTTCTCTTGCCTTAAGCGCTTTGTACTCTTCGTTGTTCATTTTTTCTCCTTCCCGTGCGCGCGAGGCCGCCTCTGGACCTTCTCCGCGCTTTTTGCCCGCGGCGGCAGATGCCGTCCGCTATATACATGAAGACAAGCTCCGGACGCTATTCCTCGTCGTCCGACAGGTTTTCGGCCGTCTGGCGCTTTATCTTTCGTGTAGTCGTCTTTACAAATTCGGTCATCCGGATGCCGAAACGCTTTATGCGCTTGTAGTTCGGCACTCTTTCGTTCACGGCTTCGACTATCCCCGCGATGAAAGAGCGGATCTCCTCATCGGTCGCCTTCTCGCCAAGCTTCGCGCGGAGGTTCTCGAAGTTCGGGAATATCTCGGCCTTTACGACCGTGTCCTCGTTCCTGTCGCTGTCGATGCCGTGCACGAGCGCTTCCTCGATGAATTCGCTCTGGGTCAGGTAGAACTCGAGCTCCTCAGGGAATATGTTCTTGCCGTTCTTCGTTACTATTACGCTCTTCTTGCGCCCGGTCACGAAGAGGTATCCCTCTCCGTCCATATATCCCAGGTCGCCGGTATGGAGCCAGCCGTCGATTATCGTTTCTTTAGTCGCTTCCTCGTTCTCGTAGTAACCGAGCATGACAGAAGGGCTGCGGACGATTATCTCGCCTATTCCGGCGTCGTCCTCGTCGATTATCCTGACCTCGGTGCCCGGAAGCGGCTTGCCCGCGGAATCCGCTCTGCTGCAGCGGTCGCGGTTCAGCGCGATTATAGGGGCGCACTCGGTCATGCCGTATCCCTGGATCATCGGTATGCCGATCGCTTCTATATTGATAATGACTTCGGGATCGATCGCCGCTCCGCCCGCGATAAACAGCTCCATGTGGTTGCCCATCTGCTCGTGGATCTCCCTGAACATGACCTTGACCGCGTGCTCCTTGTTGTAGAGCTTCAGTCTTTTGGAGAGCGCCACGCCGCGCTGGAGCTTGTCGAACGAGCCGTTCTGCACCGCCTTTTTGAGGATCTTCTTGTGCATCGACTCAAAAACGAGCGGTACGCTGAGCATTACGTTCGCGTGTATCTCGCGCATGTTTTTGAGGATGTACTTGAGTCCGTCGCAGATGGCCAGCGACGCGCCCGAATACAGTCCGGTCAGTATATGGCAGGTCATCTCGTACGTGTGGTGCATCGGGAGGACCGAAAGACCGATCTTTCCCGGCTCTATGTACACGTAATACGACATGTTGTGCACGTTCGAGGCGATGTTTCTGTGCGAGAGCATTACGCCCTTCGCGAGACCCATCGTGCCTGACGTGAACAGCAGCGCGCACATCGCGTCCGGGTCTATCTCCGCGTCGACGTACCTTCTGTCGCCGCCTTCGGTCAGCTCAAGACCGCGGCTGATCAGCGCCGGCAGCGTTTCGCTCCCCTGAAGGCCGCCGCTCTCCGCCATACAGACGGTCAGAGGCTTCTCAGGCATCTCGCCGATCGCCTCGCCGACCCTTGCCGCAAGCTTACGCGAGTAGACCACGGCGCTAACTCCGGCCCTTGTCATGAGGTTCGCCATCTCGTGCGGCTGAAGCTCACGGTCGATCGGAACTATGACTCCTACGCCGTTGGTGACCGCCAGATAAGTTACCGCCCAGAGGTAGCTGTTCTCGCCTGTAACGGCGATCTTCGAGCCTCTGAGGCCCATATCCGTCAGCGCCGTTCCGAGAGAGTCGATATCGCTCTTCAGCTGGGCGTAAGTCACCGGTCTGTAGTCGTCGCCCGGCAGCGTCTTTACGAAAAACGCAGGGCGGTCCGAGTACAGTTCCGCGCTCGTATTTATGAGTTCCCGCAGATCCCCGACAGGTCTTGGGGAATACAGTGTATCCTTGTATTTTCTGCTGTTCATGCGTATCTCCGGTGCGGGCGACGTACTGCTCTGCCCGCGTCGTATCGATTTATTTTACCACAGTAAAGTGCAAAGTCAAGCGCGCCGGAAAAGCGCCCGCCGGAAGCGCTCAAAACGGGCGCGCGGGGACGTCGGGAGCGCCGCGCGGCGGCGTGATAAAACGCCCCGCGGCAGCAGCTTCCGGGCGGCTGCGAGCCCGCCGGCCGCCCGAAACGGCGGGCAGCAAAAAGCCGCGCCGGAAAACCGGCGCGGCGTCGTCAGTATATGCTTCCGTCCAGCAGAATCAATCCTTCATTCCCAGGCCGTTCACTATGAGGTCCAGGAATTCGGAATCCGCCCACTCGTCGTCGAAGCACGCGTTCATAACGTCCTCAGGCGAGTCCTTCGCGCCCGCTTCCGGCGGAAGGTTCCCGAGCATGCTGTTGTTGAGCTCGGCGATCGAATTGATCATCGTGTCGTACTGCGGCACGCTTATGTCGCCGACGGCTTCAACCAGCTTGTTCAGTTCATCGCGGTGTTCCTTCAGCAGCAGGAACGACGAAACGTTGCAGACAACGTACGCCGCCGCGAACGCCGGATTGCTTATCGAAAGCTCACCGCGCGCGATGCCGCCCTCGAGGATCCACTTCACGATTACGTAGTTCAGGCGGATAAAGCTGCTGAACATCGTCTTCGTCTCATTCGGCATGTCCCTGCCGAAGCCCTGGAGGTTCTCCTGAAGCGTCATTACGTTCATCTTGAACATTCCGAGGAATTTGGCGTTGAACTCGATGTATTTCTCGAGTCTGTCGTACGTAGTCTTTTCGGCGAGGATGAGCGGCGCGACCGAGGAGTAGTTCGTGTACAGTCTCTCGACCACCGCCGCGAGGATATCCGACTTGCTGTCGAAATACTCGTATACGGTGCCCTTGCCGACGCCCGCCGCGCGCGCGATCTCGATTATCTTCGTCTCGTAAAAGCCGTTCGTGCAGAAAAGATCCGCAGCCGCCTCCACTATAGCGTTTCTTTTGGATTCAGCCATTTAAAACAACCTCCGTTCTACCGCGCACGCGCCGCTTCGGCTGCGTCTTCCTCGGCCCATCTGCGTTCGAGCTCGAGCGAATGCGCGTCCTTTTCATCGCGTCTCTGCTGACGCCTGCGTTTATTGTCATCCACTATTGAATATACTACCGGCACAAGGAACAGCGTCACGATCGTCGACGCTATGAGTCCGCCGATCATGGATATCGCCATAGGCGCCAGTATCTCGCCGCCGTCGCCCATTCCGAGCGAGAGCGGGATCATGCCTACGATAGTGGTTATCGTACTCATCAGTATCGGGCGGAGCCTCAGCCTTCCGGCCATTATGAGAGCCTCCGTTATTCCCAGCCTGTCCTGATACTGCCGTATGAACTCCACGAGCAGTATCGACGTGTTTACTACCGTTCCGACGAGCATTATGAGTCCCAGGAACGATACGAGCGACAGCGCCGTGCCCGTCAGGAAGAGCATCACGAACGCTCCTGTCATCGCGAAAGGCACAGCCATCATTACTACGAACGACATAAGCGTCGATTCGAACTGCGCCGCGAGGAGCAAGAACACGAGCGCGACCGCTATGAGGAGCGCCTTGAACAGGCTTCCGAACGCGTCGATCATGGTGTCGTACACGCCGTCCTGTCCGAGGAAGTATCCGTCAGGAAGCGGATAGCTCTCGATGATCTCGGTAACCTCCGGCACGCCCGTGGTGGCGCCGGTCCCGATTACGTTTACGTTGAGCTGTACGGTGTTGCGCTGGTTCTCTCTGTATATATACGTCGGCGCGTTGTCGTATTCGAGCGTCGCGATCTGGCCGACAGGCACCGAAGATCCGTAAGCGCCCTGGATCACGATCTGCTTCATATCCTCCGGCGACGACGCGAGGCTGTCCTCGAGCGCTATGCGGACGTCGATCTCAGTGCCGTTCAGCGTTACTCTGGTCGCCTTTGTGCCGCCGAGCGCGTTCGATATGCCGCTCGACAGCTGGTATGCCGAAACGCCGTAGTACGACGCCGCGTTTCTGTCGATGCGCACCCTGACCTCAGGGTTTCCGTCCGCGACGTCCAGCTTCGCGTCCTTTACGCAGTCGAGTTTGCTTATCTCCTCGATCATGCCGAAGCCGATCTCCTTGAGCGTGTCTATATCCTTGCCCTGGATGAGATACGTCGCGTCGGCGCTTCCGAACATCGACGAGAGCGATTCCGAAGACGACGCGCTTATATCGGCCTCGGTTATGGTGTCCGCGAATTTCTGGATCTCTTCGGCCACCTCCGCGGACGACCTCGTTCTCTCGTTTCTGTCGTAAAGCACGACGGTGAGCGAGGCGTTCGAGTTTGTCGTCATATTTGAAAGCGCTTCCGTGGACATCGCCACGTGCTCGATCTCCGGTATCTGGAGTATGTAGTTCTCAAGCCTGCCCATGACATTTTCGGTGTCCTCGAGCGACGACCCGTACGGCATCTTTACCGATACGTTTATCTCGCCCTCGTCCGCCTCAGGCAGAAGCTCAAATCCCACGGTGAGTATGAGTAGGAGCGAAAGTCCGAATGCGGCGAAGCATCCGAAGATTACCTTCTTGCGGTTTCTCAGCGCTTTGCGGGCCAGGCGGTCGTATCCCTCCGTCAGGTCCTCGATGAACGCGCCGAACTTCGGAAGCAGCTTGTACTTGTATCTCCTCTCGCCGATCCTGACGTATTCGGTAGGCACGCTGCCGCGCATGATCTTTGAGCTCAGCATCGGCACCACCGCCACCGCCACCACCAGCGACGACACGAGCGCTATTACTATGGTCCAGCAGAAGTCCGCGAATATTACGGACGTGAGTCCCTTGATAACGGCGATCGGTATGAATACCAGGATCGTGGTCAGCGTCGAAGCGAGTATCGCCAGGAAGATCTCGTTCGCGCCCTTCTCTGCCGCCTCGTCGGAGTCAGGTATCTCCTGACGCAGCCTGAATATGTTCTCGAGCGCTACTATGGAGTTGTCCACGAGCATGCCGACGCATATCGTCAGCGCGCAGAGCGTGAACATGTTGAGCGTCATCCCGAGCATCTTCATGACCGCGAACGCCGCGAGCAGCGACGTCGGTATCGAGATCGCTATTATGAGCGTTGTCCGTATGTTCCTGAGGAAGAGGAACACAACGATTATCGCGAGCAGCGCGCCCGCTAGCGCGGACTGAGCTACCGACTGTATCGACGAAACTATGTAATCCGCGGCGTCGTATCCCGTTACAAATTCGATGTTCGGGTACTCGGCCTCGATGCTTTTAAGCGCTTTCTGCACGTTCTTCGAGAGGCGCACCGTATTCGCGTCGGACTGCTTCGAGACCATTACGCCGATCGCGGTATCGCCGTCCACGTGCGTCGTTCCGGCCTGGTCCGCGTACTGCTGCTTTACCGTGGCGATATCGCCGAGGCGGACAAGCGTGCCGTCGCCGATCATCAGCGGGAGCGTCCTGATCTCCTCCACGGAGCCGAACTCGCCCATCGTGCGGACTATTACGTCCGTGCCGCCCTTCGAAATGTTGCCGTTAGGCAGGTTTATGTTTTCGGCAGCCAGCAGCTGGCTCACCGTCGAGAGCGTGAGCCCGTACATGTTGAGCTCCTGCTGTCCGAACTGGATCAGGACTTCCTCCGCGACTCCGCCGAGCACGTCCACGGACGCGACTCCGCCCGCTCTCTCGATCTTCGGGATAATATTGTCCTTGAGCGTCGCGTTGAGCTCCGCGAGCGTCATATCGTCCGACTTCGCGTAGATCTGCATCGACGGGAGCATGTTCATGTCCATCTTAAGGACCATCGGATCTCCGACGTCGTCCGGAAGGTACGACGATACGAGCGAGATCTTCTCGCGCATGTCGAGCGTCGCCATGTTCATATCGGTGTCATAGTCGAACTGGACCATGACTATCGAAGCGCCCTCCATGCTGTATGACATCAGTGTTTTCAGCCCTTCGACCGAAGCCAGCGCCCCCTCCAGCGGCTCGGTCACCATACTCTCGACCTCTTCGGGAGCCGAAGCCCCGTAGGTCGTCATTACCATCGCGATCGGAAGCTCTATCTCAGGCATCAGATCCATCGGGATCGTCAGCATCGAGTACATTCCGAGAACGACTACAATAAGAAGGATCATTACCGTCGCGACGGGGCGTTTTATGGTTATCTTAGCAAGACTCATCTCTTCCCCCTACTCGACTACGTTGACCTCTACACCCTCTGTTACAAAATCCTGGCCGGAAACGACTATTACGTCGCCTTCTCTGATGCCGGACACTATCTCTGTGTATTCGCCGTTGTCAAGGCCCGTCTCGACCTCGTTGAACTTCGGAATGTTGTCCGCGTCGACCGTTACAACGACGGATTTTCCGTTCTTTACTATTACCGCGTCGGCAGGCACCATTACGGCGTCGCTTACCGCCTCGGACCTGATCCTGATCTCCGCGAACATGCCGGACATCAGCTGCCCGCCGGAATTGTCGAGCGTAACCGTAACCGGGTAAGTCATGGTCCCGAGAGCCGGAGCCGGCGAGAACGCGGTGATCGTTCCGCTGAACGGCTCGTCGCCCAGGGACGCCACGTATACGTCAACGACGTCGCCCGTGTGTATGTAGCGCGCCATGTATTCGGACACGGCGGTGCTGATCTCGAGTTCGGAGATGTCGGCGACGGAAGCCATCATCTGCGCTCCCGCGATGTTGCCGACCGACGCCGAAAGCGACGTAACGTAGCCGCTTATAGGCGTTGTAACGCTGCAGTAGCTGAGCGCCTCGGACGCCGCTCTGTAGTTCTCCTGCGCCGCTATGTAATTAACGCGCGCGGAGTCGACGTCGGACTTGCTCACAGCGCCCTCAGCGTAGAGCGCCTGCATGTTCTCATATGTGGTCGAAGCCAGATCGTACGCCGCCTTCGTCTGGATCGCGGTCGTCGCCATCTGGGTGCCGTCGATCTCGAACAGGACCTGGCCGGCCTTTACGTAGTCGCCGACCTGCACGTTC
>JAEEGL017024108.1_pt1 | contig 29319 bp, 17 predicted proteins | sample 9134231 | NCBI WGS metagenome assembly JAEEGL01 (sample SAMN16246548, study PRJNA631951) | gut metagenome | biome: gut microbiome; feature: rumen; material: fiber-attached | host: Bos | place: Iran: Karaj | collected 2018-10 | reverse complement strand
TACTAATAATAATAATAATAATAATAATAATAATAATAATAGTAATAATAATAATAATAATAATAATAGTAGTAGTAATAATAATACTACTGATAATAATAATTCTATAAAAATAATAAAACAAGAGATAGAAAATGGAAGCTCAACAAATAAATATTATGAAGAAAATATTCAATTAAAAAAATTATTTCAAGAATGTATAAATATAATAAATTCAATTGTAAAAAATAATTCTAAAAAATATTCAAATATTGAATTTCCTTCATTAACAGAAGATGATTCTGAAAGTGATAATTCAAGTGATGAAGATATAATAATAAGTAATGAAAATTCAAAATTAAATTCAAGTTTAGAAGAAAGTTTTATAGTAAATGGTGAAAATGTCAAAAATGCAATTGATTTATTTAAAAAATATAATAATGAAATGGTTGAAGTAATGAGTAAAATGAAAGATAAAATATACTCTTTAAAAGAAGCAAATAAAGCTTTAAATGAAATAATTCAAAGTTCAAATGTCGAACAAGTTGATGAAAAAGAATTAGTTAATTTTGATGAAAAAGATAATTTTTTTTTAAAAGATTTATGAGTATTTTTTTGAATACAAAATCAAAAATAATTTTTTATAATTATAAATATTATTATTATTATTATTATTATTATTATTTATTAATATATAATATGAATTTAATAATTCTTTTTAAATTTATATGATTAAAAAAATAAAATTTTGAAATCATTATTTTTTGGAAAAATTTGAGAAATTCAAATAATTAAAAAATAAAAATAATATATAAATTAATAACAATTCCAAACATTAATAATTATTCAAAAATTATCAATATCAAAAATTTATATTAAAATTTATCTTTAAAAAAATTAAAAAATAAAATAAAATTAATCTTAACTAGGATACATTTGATATGTACTAGAAATAAGTATTATCATATAAACAAAATTAAATATACATAAAAACATAAAAATTCTAAAATAAATTTTATTTTTATAACCTATACATTTCCCAGTCCAAGAACAATGATGATCATATCCAAGAATACATACATTACAAATAATACAATGTTTTTGTTTTAATGTTAAACTTTTTATTGTTCCACAATAATTACATCTTTCACTATCTTCATCATCTTTATTAGGTCTTTTAAATTGAATTCCAGGATTTAATAAAAAAGATAATAAATAACATGATAATTGAATTAATGTTAAAATTAAACCAATTATCTCAAAAATTAAATTTGTATGACCAAATGTAAAAATAAATATTAAAAAAGAATATAAAATAAAAAATGAAAAACCTAATATAAATAATCTCCATTCAGGACCAATTACAATTTGAGGTTTATTACTATTATTATAATATATTAATATTACATTTCCTTTTTTTTTATATTTAAATTTATTTTTTATATTTATTTTTTTATTAATAGGTTGTAAAATTCTATTTTCATTTATAACTAATTTATTTTTTTCTGTTTTTATATTATTTTGTTCAAATTGAATTGTTAATTCTGTGTCTGATTTATAATTATTATCAATATTATCCATATTTTGATTAGACATTTCTCCTTAATTATTTTTTTTATAATTTTTAAATAAAAAACATCATTATCATAATATTTAATATTTAATTTTTTAAATAAATTAATTATATTAAAAAATCTAATAAAAAAAATGAAAGATAATAATAGTTTTCAATTTGATGAGGATAAAATTGAATTCATTTTCTTATTAAAAAGGTTATTATGTATTCCAAGTTTTTCTTTGTTATTTAATTTTTTTATCTTGATGATTGTGAACAGAAAAGTATTTCCAAATAATAAAAAAATATTCAATATTATAATTTGTTTTAGTTCAATTCTTCAAACTTCATCTAATTTTTTTCATCCAAATTATAGTGTTTTTAATGTAAATTGCTTATATACAAATTTAGTTAATTATGTTTTTCAAATTGAAATTATCTTATTAATAATTGTCTTTAATATATTTTCAATTAGTCAACTTTCAACAAAGAAGATAAATAGGTTTATATTATGTATTTTTTCATTATTATTTGGAATTGGGTATTTAATAATGTAAATATTTATTTATTTTTTTTATAGATTATTCATTAATGGAACCGTTAATAATAATTCTTATTATTGTACTTTTTATTTTAAAAATTATGATAAGATTATAATTATTGCTTTATCTGTTTTAATTGTTTTAACAGAAATTATTTTATTAATTAAAATTAAATTACATGAAGCCAATGATGAAGCTGCTGAAAGAATTTTAAGTGATTTATTTTGTAAAAATATATTTAGATTCTTTTTTTCATTAGTTTTTTGTGCAAATTTATTTATTGAAGAATATGAAATTGGAAAAAATATTTATTGGTTTGTAATGATTAAAAATTGTATTGGGAGTTTACAAGGAACAATTTTATTTTTCGTTTTTTTCAAAGAAGAAAAGGTTATTAAGATATTATTTAAATTTGAAAATATTAATCTTCCCAATAATAATAATAATAATGCTAATAATAATAATAACATTAATAATAATAATAATAATAATAATAGAGATTCATATTTTGTTGATTATGATGATGATTTAGAGGATTTTTAAAAATAATATTATTAGTATAATAAATGTTTAAAATTTATTCAAATAATTTTTTATATTTATTATTTTAATATATATTAAAACTGATAAATATTATTTAAGGTTTATTTTTAATAGTTAATAAATATAATATAAAACTACTTTATTTATAAAAACTAGATTATATTTTGTCAAATAAAAAATTATCCTTTTCTTTAAATTCAATAATTAGTTTCATATCATCTTTTATTGAAGGATTAATTTTTTTTTTAATTTTAAAAATTTTATTATCAAATTCATTTAATAGATAAAATCTAATTATTCCAATATCAATTCCTATTTGGATTAATGAACTAAAATCTTTCATATTTCCAATATAACTTTTCACTTTTTCATAAAATAAATAGTCTCTTCTATATTCTTTTGATTGATTTCCATTTAACCATAAGGAAAGAACTGTTAAATTCATTTTCCTTTTTTGTAATGTTGATGGAATTTCATTTAAATTAACTTGAGATGAAATATTAGAAGTATCGACATTTTTTTTTTCTTTGTTGGTTTGTAAATCTGTATAAAATTTACTTTTTGTATCTTTTACACTTAATAATGCATTTTTTGGAGTATGAGATACTCTTTTTAAATTAGTGATTCTATTTGATAAAATACTATTTTTTTGAAATGGTTTTAAAGTATTATTTTTTACAAGAATTAAATTATTTATATTATTACTTGAATTACTATTATTAAAATTACTAGATATATTATTTAAATTTAAATTTGTTTTTGGTACATAAGAACAATCAAAAATCTTATAAAAAATTTCTAAATTTTCAATTTTACTATGAAAATAATCTAAAATATTCCTAAAAAATAACATAATTATTCTAATGAAAACTATAATATTTGCTAATATTTCAGGTATTTTTATATAATATCTTATATAGATTGAATAATCTTTTGTATAAATTAAATTAATTGTAAAAAAAGTTGAATCACCACCTTCAATTAAAAAATCTGAATTTCTTAAAATATATTCATTTTTAATATTTTTAATTGATAATAAATTCTTTTCTTTATATTTTCTTAAAAGCCAACCTTTATCATCTTTAATTTTATTTTCTTGAATATAAATATAATTATTTGTCAATAAATTATATGAAAGAGAATATTTTATACTTTTTAATGCAAATCTAATTAAATATGAAATATTATATGGTTGATGATAAATTTCAGGATATAAAATTTCAATTTTATAATTAGAAAGATTATTTATAAAATTTTTTTCAGAACATAAATTTATACTATTTGAATCATTTGGTTTATAAATTAATTTATTTGGACATAAATTTAATTCTAAAATATATGACATTTCTTTATTTATATCTTCTCCAAAATTATAATCAGAAAAGTTAAAGCAATAAAAATCTTGAATATTAAAGTTATTTATATCAATTTCTTTTTTATTTAAATTACCTGATTCACATTTTGAAAATTTAATTTTTTCGATTTGATTTGAAATTTTTATTTCTGATTCATTTTTTTTCCTAGTTAAATAATATAAAACAGGAAAAATTTTATTTGAAAAATCAATTGAATGTTCAGTTATATTTATAATTCTAAATGCCAAAAAGAAATTTCTTGATTTTAATTGAGTTATTGGATAGTTTAAATAATATTGTTTTGCATAATTTATAGTTGGTGATTTTCTATTTAAAAAATCTCCTGCAAAATAAATTATAAAAAAGAAAGATAATATTATTGTTATAATTGTTGATATTTGACCATATAAAGTTGATATTTGTTTTTGTTTAAAAAAATTTAAAGTAAATTTATATGAATACATATCAATACTTGAAAGAAATGAATTTTTTACCATTTCAATCTTAATTTAAATAAGTTTTTATAATATATTAATTTATTCAAATTAAAAATGTCAATATTTTTATTCTATATATAAACCTTCACATATATTAATATAATTTATTTTTAATTATAAAATTTATATTTCAATTAAACTGTTTTATCATATTTTAATTGTAAAATAAAAATTCAAAAAAATTTTTATCATAATATTTATTAAATGTATTAATTTTAATAAAATGATTTCAAATCTAATTAATATAATTTGTATTATAATTATTTTTATATTTTATTTTCATTTCAAAACTAATTGTTATAAAAATAAATTATAATATCAATTTTTTTCATAAACATCAAAAAATAAAAAAATAAAAAAAATAAAATTTATATTATTGAATATATATACTCACATAATAAAAAAATTACAATAAAAAAATGAAATCATATGCTTTAATTCTTCTTGCAATAATTTCTTTATCTCAAGCCTCAAGTTCACCAATTGAAGTAGTAAAATGTTTAATCAAAAGTGAACAATTACAGAAAGATGTATCAAAAGTAGTTTCAGCAATTTTATCAAAAGATTATATGAAAATTTTACAAACAGTTATTGAAGTTTTTCCAACTGTTTATTCAGAAGTTACTAAATGTTTAAATCAAGAAATTCAATTATTTTCAACTATGAGAACTTTAGAAAATAAAAAACCAAGTGAATGTGTTTCTAACTGTTTTAAAGGATGTCATCATTTAAAAAAATATTTTGAATATAGAATCTGTGCTGATGATTGTATTGAAAAAAATTGTAAGGATAAGAAATAATTTTTATTTTATTTTAAAAGATTTTTAATGTGAAATTTTTTTTTTTTCTTTATTTTAATATAATTGAATTTTTTGAAAGATATTTTTTTTTTATAATATTGGAGATAAAGAAATAATTATTAAAAAATATAATTTATTAATTTTTATTTTATTTCAAAAAGTTATATTTTATTTTAATTAACACCCTCTCTTATTAATTATGTTTGTAAAATAAATATAGATGAATTAAAAAATTGTCTGAACGATTTATTTTATTCATTTTTTCATGTTTTTATTTATTTTTGAATTATTTAATTTTATTTAGTCAATATATATATTGTTTGATAAATATTGAAAATAAAATTTTAAAGTTTTATCTTTCTCATTATTTTAATTTATTTATTAAATTCATTTATGAAAATTATATTCTATTTTATTATAAAATATTTTATTTGAAGTAATTTATTAATGTTAAATAATTAAAAAACGATCAAAATTTTAACTGTCGTAATCAAAAATAATAAAGATATCAATATAATGAAGATGAAAATAAATCAAAATTTTCTAAACATTCAAAGAGTAAAATATACTATTATTAACAAATTTGATTTTAATTATAATAAAAATTTATAAATATTTTTTAAATTAGAAATTTAACAAAATATTATTGTTATTTAATTCATTTAAATATAAATTAAATTAAATATTTTCAATAATACAATTATCAAAATTTATTAATATGTGATTAAAATAAATATTATTTAATTTAATTATAATTTATAATAATTTATTTTCATTTATTCAATTAATCATTCTCATTGTTTTTTTCTTTTAATAATAATAAATCATTTTCCATTAACTCCAAATTTTTTTCAAAACTTTTAATTTTTTCTTGATTTAATTTGATTTTTTTTAATATTTTTTTGATTTTATTTTTTGTATATATAATATTATCATCAATATTATCATTGTTATTTCTTCTTTCAAGTGAATAAATATCAATTTCTTTAGGTGGTTTTTTTTTGTTATAATCAATTTGTTTTAAATTTAAATTTGGAATTTTTTTTTTTAATTCTTCAGAATAATAATTTAAAGAATTTTTATTTAAATCAATTTTTGTTTCTAAAACAAAATCTTCATCTGAATGTACATCATCATCTATTATTATATCAGTTTTAGATTCATCAAAACTATTATTTTCTAAATTAGTAATTTCATTATTCATATTCGTTTGTATATTTATCTCATTAATTTGATTTTCCTTTTTCATATTAAATTTTCTATTTTGAAGAATATTAATTTCTTTATTTAATTGTTTTAATATATTTGTATTTTGGTTAATCTTTTTTTTTGTTTTATTGAATCTTTTACATTTAACATATAATTTGTCTTGATTATATTTTAAATAATTATAAAAATCATCAAAAATTTCATTTGGTTCATAAAATAAATCCCTTTGAGATTCAATATTATAATAATTCTTTTTTATACTTTTTAAATTTATTTGTAGAACTTTTAGAATATTTTGATTTTGAATTAAACTATTATTTAATAAAAAATTATCCTCTACATTTTTCTCATATTCTTCATTAAAAATAAGTTTTTCAATTTTATCATTTAAATTTTTTACCTTTATTTTTAAATTTGATACAATTAATTTATTTTCATTAATATTTTCTTTTAAATTATAAATATAATATGATAAATCAGTTTTTATTTCTTCTTTATTCATGAATTGTTCTGTATAATATTTTTGAACTAAATTTTTATTATAATTAATCCAATATTGGATTAAATTTAATTTATTTGAAATTAATTGATTTGAATTTATTTCTTCATTTGCTTCTGATGCCAAAGAAGATAATGATCTTTTTGTATTTATAATTTCTTCTTCATTCATTAATTATAATAATTAATTAATTTAAATAATTAATATTTAATATATTAAAACAATTATAATTCATTAATTCTTTAATAAATTATTTCATTATTTTTATTATTACTATTAATATTTTTTTATTATATAAATTAGTAATAAAAACAAAAATATATAGTATTTAACTTATATTATTTTAAATAAAATATATAAAAAAATAAAAAAAATGATTATAAAATTTATCATTAATATGTTTTTAAATGTGAATACCATGTATTAAATATATAATAAAAACTTTAAAATTTTTGAAGATATAAATAAATTAATATTTACATTTAACTGTTCATTTTCAATTCATTATCTTTATTGGAATCAATACTACTAATATTTTCCAATATAGAATCTTTATTATTATTTTTATTTTTTAAATATTGTTTGACTTCTTCAGGAAGTCTTTCATATAGAGCATTTCTACAAACATTCATAACAACCATTGACCCAATAAAATAAGTAATAGCTGATATGAAAAGTATCCAACAACCACTTTGTAAATATGCTCTAACTTCGAAACAAGTATCATGACCATTTAAAGTCTCATGAAAATATTGTTTAATAAATGGATTAATAAAATCACATTTATCACCAACAATAAATTCAGTAAATTGTCCAATTTCAACAACAGCTGCAATAATAGAAATAACAAATACATCTAAACAAGACCAAGCATTAAATATTTCACTAATTGAATAAAGGAATTTTTGTATTTGTCTTGGAAAAGGTATAAGCCATAAAATAATAACAATAATTAAAGTAGAAATTGGCATAACAAATACAGTTAAAAAATATATAATTTGAGTAAAACGTATAGTTTTATTATTTGGAAATTCATATGAATTAGGAACATTTAATCCTAAATCAAAAACTGAATATTCTCTTTGAGCAGATATATCTAAAAGTCCTAAAGCATAACCTGCAAGTCCATGAAAATGAAAAGAGAATGAAGTAAATAATGAACCAAAAATTACTAAAATTAAAGTTAAAAAGAGTAATATTGTAATAATAAGTTGAAAGTATTCTTTACTTATATATTTACTTTCTGCAAATGTTATAAGTGATTTATATGATTCAGCTTTTTCTCCTTTATTTTGGTCTGGATGTTCATCTAATCCTCTATGTAAATGAGTAATAATATGTGAAAGACCTAATGAAAAACATGTTCCTGTTAAAAGAGTTAAAAATCCATATGCTGCTAAAACATATACATCAACATATACATTTTCTTTAACTCCTATTCCTGTTATTGGAAATTTAACATCAAAATGAAATGCTACTAACATAAGAATCATAACATATGAATCAAGAATTGACCATTTACCTGTTGCATCTAAAAACATTAAAACTGTTTCTCTTTTTTCTTTTTTTAAAATTGATGTTGGAGTAATGAATGAAATTAACATCATTATTAATTTTAAATAAGGCCATATTCCAGAAAAGAAAGCTATTAAAAATGAAAGAGGATAAACCCCTGCTTTCCACATATCAGTTACACTATTAACAAGACCAAAATCAAAAAGTGATGGAATTCTTACTTTTCTTCCTACTGTTAATAAAACATAAACTGATGCACCAACTCCACTATTTGAACTAATAAACATTGCAATATTTAATAATATTAAAAATGGAATTCCAATTCTCCAAATAATATTAATGTTAGGATTTAAGAATAGACTTGCACCTTCTGAATCAGATCTAAAAAATTCTTGTAAACATTTAACAGATGAAGTGATATATGCATATGCTACATTAGAAATATTTGATTCATTTTTAGTTTCATCAATTCCTTTTTTACATCCAGTACCTAAAATATATGGATAAATAATAATAAATAAATATAATAATAAAGCACCTGTAACTGCACAAATTGTAATAGGAATATGGATTTCACTTTCTTCATTATCTTTAATATCTTCACATTTTGTATTTATCATATAAATACTTGTTACATTATTAATTTTATTAATTAAAGTACTATTAAGTATAGCATTTATAAAAGCAGGAATTTGATTTTTATAACTATCAATAAATAAACCAACTAAATCATTAATAAGTTTATCAATTTCTTCTTCTAATCCAGCATTTCCAGCTTGAAGTTTTATATATTCAAAAGATTCATTTAGATTTAATTGATTAATTCCAGTTCCATTTTCATCTAATAAATTAATTATACATTGCAAATTAAGACATTGTTTATTGGAATAATTATCAACTTTTCCTGAATAAGAAGGAAGTTGCATTTGTCCCCATAATGAATTATTAATTAATTTTGTAGATAATATAGCTTCTTCATATAAAACAGCATCACTTGTAACAATCCCACTTTCTTTTTCAAGTGTAACTTTAATAGAAAAAGATAAATTAATTCCAAGAACTTCTAAATAAGTATTTGTATCAAGTTTAACTGGACTTGATTGATTTGGAATTAAAGCATTAAATTCACCCCAAGTATTTAAACCAGTTAAATTCAGATCTAATATTCCAAATTCAACATTTCCTAAAAAATTATCATCTTTATCACTTATATTAAAATTAAATAAAATACTTTGATTATAAAAATCATGAAGATGAATTTCACCAGTTCCATTAGATATAATAGAAAATAAATGATTGAAACTTAAAGGACCATTTGCTCCTGTAAATTTACTAAGTAAAAATCCAATAACATCAATAACAGAACTATTTCTTAAATCAACAGGTTTTTGAATAGAAACATTTAATGGAATTGGTTCAGAACCATTTAAAATTAAATCATTAGCTTTATGAAATAATTCAGTTAATTTATTATCTATTAATTCAGATACCATATTTGAAACCATATCAAGTATATTATTAAATATAGTTGATTTTATCAATTCAATAATGAATTTCATAATATCATCTAAAGTTTTATGATCAGGAAATGAGATGGTAATTTTATTTTTATCATTTATATTCAATTTTAAACCTTTTGTACTTACACTTTCAACAAGACCATTATTTGGGTTTTTAATTAATTTAAAGGGAATTGTACTATAAACTGTTTGAGCAGCAATATCAACTTTTAAATTATTAACTAATGTTCTTGAAATTGAACAATTCATATGAATACCTATATCATTTATAGATAAATTTATTCCATCATTTTCTTTTGTAGTCGTTATACTTCCTAATAAAATATTATCTATTGTAATATTTTTCAATTTTGTTCCATTTACCTCTTTTTCAGGAATATTAATTACTAATTTTTTTAACCAACCACGTAAACCCCCATCTTTTTCTTGATTGGTTGTTACTTTTATTAAATTTAAAATGACAAATACAAAGAAAAAAGATTTAATGTTAAGTTTCATTTTTTTTTAATATTAATTCCTAATAGATATCATATATTTTTTTTTAATCATGAAAATAATTAAAATGATTTAATAAAAATTTTTATTTTGTTAATTATAATAAAATTAAAATATTTTATACATCTTTTGAATGTTCCCCCACATAAAAAAATATATTAATTAATAATAATAACTAATCACAATAAGTTAAAGGAATTCCATCTTCAATTTTATGTAAACCAGTTTTTAAAAAATTTCCAGAACTAGGTTCATGAATGCAATAATATCTCTTTTCACCATCAATATTATTTTTAAAAGCCAAAAACATAATAACATGTCCAGAATTAGGAAAAGAAACAATATCTCCTGCTTTTAAATCTTCATTTTTAATTTTTTTAAAATTTTTATTATTAACATAATCTTTTGCTAAAGAACATTTAATTTTAAAGCCTGCTAAATTATAACAAGCATAAATAAAACCAGAACAATCAATTCCATAATAAAATTGTTTATTATTCCAATCTAAATTATCATAAAATTCAGGATTTGAATCATAAGATAATTTACCAGTTAATCTTGTAGGAGCTCCTAATTTTTTTACATTTTTTAATGTTACTATATGACAAAAATTTGTTTTTTCTGATGCACCGTGTCCTCCTCCAAATATATAAATATATCTTTTATCTAATAACATTTTTAATGCTTGAGTTACTACTTTTTTTTGAACATCATTTAATGTGTCTGTATTTAATTTTAAAGTTTTTATTTTTCCATCTTCTGAACCTGGAAATATTAATATGTTAGATTTTGATGGATGGTTTTTATGTGAATGATGATTTGGGTTTAATATATCTTCTAATGTTTCCATTTTTTTAATTTGTTTTTTTTTATTATGTTTTTTATAAAATATTAAATTTTATTTTATTTATAGTTTATTATAATTTATATTTTTTATATTTAATATTGTTAATTTTTATATTTTTAAAAATTTAAAAAAATTAAAATTAGAAACATAATTTCAAAATAAAAATTTAATTTTTAAACCCTATTAATTATTTTTAATAATTTTTTCTAAAACATCATTTAAAAAATTAAAATCACCTTCATTACAAATAACAGCATCATATTTTTTTAAATATTCATCATTTAAATTTTTTCCTTCTTCAACATTATTATCAAATCCAATTCCTAATTTTAATTTACAATTAATATCTTTAATAGCATCAATATCATTGATATGATCTCCTGTAAATAAAATATATTTATTTTTTAATTCTTCTTCAGAAAAAATTTCCTTTATTCTCTTATCAACAATTTCACATTTATTAAAAGTATAAACTAAAGGTTTTTTATAATCAATCACACAATCATTTTCATCATAATTAAATTCATTTGTTATTATATGAATATTTTTCATATTTATCTCATTATATAAAATTTTAAGAGTATCTTCAATTGGTTCTTTAATTCCTCCTGAAATTAAAATTAAATTAACATTTTGTTCTTTTAAAATTTCAAAATATTTTTTTGTTCCATATCTATAATAAAAAGGAATTACGTTCAATATTTTTTCCAAATTTTTTGAAATAAAATCTCTTTTTAAATGAAGTGATGATATTAATTCAATATTTTTACCAAATCTTTCTTTTGTTTTTTCATCTCTTATTTTATATTCAATTGTTAAATCATCTTCAAATTTTGATAAATCATCCCATAATTTCTTTATCTTTTGTCTTATTTCAATTGGAATTTCAGGACATTCATTATAAAATGTAAAACCACAAAGTAATTGTTCTCTTTCTTTTGTTTTTTCGTTTATATGAAATCTTCTTGTAAATGTATAATCAAAATCTGATACTATTATTAGGTCTTTTATATGTATTTGTGATAATTTTTCATCAAAAGAAGGATTTTTTTTTATCACAGGATTTGATTCTGGATGAGGATATTCTAAAGAAAAGCTTTTCATTTTATTTTTTTTTTCAAGGATTGGTGTTTAAATTTTTTTTCAAATGACTAGGTATGTATTTATTAATTAATTAATATATAAGAAATGATTTTTTTGTTAAATTAATTAGTTTTATATATTAATGTTATTTAATTTGTAAATTATTTTTCTATGTTTGAATTTTATTTTATTTATTTATAAGAAATCATATTTTCATTATAATAAAAATAATTTAAATATTAAATATAATTGAATATTAAAATAAATATTTTATTTTAATGATATTATCATAGAGAATAAAGTTAAATTAATTAAAAAAATATATAATAAAAAAATAATGACATTACTTTTACGGTCTATAGATAATTTTACAAATACTCAAAAAGTAAAAGAAACAAACTTAGTTCATCAATATAAATTTCCATATAACTATGATAAAATGTTGAATATTATAAAAAATATTCAAACATTTGGTAATTTATTAAACTTTATAGAAGGAAAAATAATATCAGATCCAATATTATTAAAAGGTCAATCAAATTTTGCTAAAAATACATATTTTTTTTTAAGATATAAAAGCCTTATATCATTATATATGAAAGTAGTTGATATTATAGAAACTGAATATTTTTTTAAAATTCATTATAAAGTTTATAAAACTTCACCTAAATTATTAGATTTTAGTTTAATTTTTAATTTACATAATATATCTAATTCATCATCTTATTTTACAATGATATTTAATTTCCCTAAAATTGATTTAAATCCTTTTTTTGTAAATATATGTCAACATGCTCAAATTTATCATATGAATATTTTAACGAAAGCAATTTCTCAAAATAAATTATTTACTTTTTATAATACTATGAAAGTAATTAATATTGATTTTGATTTCATTTCAAATTTATGTTTACATTATAATTTATTTAAATTATTTTTTCCAAGTACAAAAAAATTAAAAAATTTAACATCTGAAGAAAATAATGGAATTTTATATGAAAATCAAAGATTTAAATTAACATTAAAAGAAAAAAAAACTTTTGAAAGATTACCTCATAATATGCAAATTAATGTTAATTCAATTCAAAATTTAAAATCACAACTTTTAATAATTTATCATATGGAAAAATATGATGAATGTCATGAATATCCACATCATTCAATCAATTTTTTTTTAAAAAGAATTTCTCCAAATAAAACCTTTTGTTCAATGAAAACTTTATTTGATTTTCCTGTTTCAGAAGAATTTTTTGGTTCTATTGGAAATTATTCTCAAAGACTTGTTCATAATTTAGAAAAAGTTTGTATGGATTATAAAGAAAGAAAAGAAAAAAATTTTCATGAAAATATGATTAAATAAAATATATTAATGAGGTGTAAAAATTATAAATAATTGGATATTATTATTTTTAATTTTAATAAGAATTTGAAAGGAGAAAATGAAAGAAAAAATAATTACGAAATTATTTTTTTTGATAATTAATTTATAATAATTTAAATTAAAAACTATATAAAAAACTATAAAGAATATTAAAATAATTATTATTATTTTTTTATTTATAATAATTTAAATTTTAAAATAAAAAACAATAAAATTAAAATATTTTTAAATCCATAAAAGAATTTAAATAAAATTAAAACAAAAAAATTTAAAATCTCAATCTATTATGTGAATTCATCCAATAATCTAATGTACATTCATCAGCATCACTTAAAAATATTCCATGAATAAAATATAAATAAGCACTTCTAACATCATAAGAATCTAAATAAAAACAATGATGATTAAAATTAAAATCTTTACTAATATATTCCAACCTTTCAAAATAAGCTTTAACATATGTTCTCCAATTATTATGAATATTTTCATAAGGATGTTTAACTTCACCTTTACTACTTCTTTTACATTCAACTTCTTCAATATGTTCTCCTTTATAAGTAGAACTTTTAAACTCACAAATATTCATATCATCATAATTAAGAATAATTTTCCCAGGAGTAACATAAGTACATTTTCCATGAAGAATAACACCACTATCACAAGCAAATGGATTTCTACAAGGTGTTTGATCAGGTAAAGAACCTAATTTAATACATCTTGGTAATTTTGTATTTAATATTTTATCATTAAAAAAATTAACATTATGAGTTAAATCATATGTAGCACAAACTAATCCTTTATCACAATTACCAAAACTTCCATTTATTTCATCTTCATTATCTCTCAAAATACAAACTTTACCTTCTTTAATAAGAGGAAGACAAGTTCTCTTTTCAAATTTAGATTGTGAATAACATGCTAAATTTGGTCCACATTGATTTGTTTCTGAACATTCATCACCTTCTTTTAAACCAATACATATTCTATTTAAACAAATTCCACTATAACAATCACTGTTTAATTCACAATAATCTCCAGAGAAACCTGGAGGAAAATTTTTTACACATGTTCTATATTTTAAACCTTTTAATTCTTGACAATGATATGTTGGGTTACATCGAGTAATATATGTTAATTCATATTTTATTTGAGAATTCTCTGAAAAAATTGTATCTACAGATAAACAACGATGTGATAAATGATTTGGAGCACATTGCCATACTTTTACTGTTTCATATGATGAAATTGATGAGAGAAAAAATGGTAAAATGAAAAAATACATTTTTAATTTTTTTTTTGTTACTTTTATATATTTTTATTTATTTTTTATAAAAAGATTTAATAAATATATTTAATATAAAAATTTTTAGTAATATTTTTTTACCCATTATAAAAAAAAAATTAAATATTTTAATATTTAAATATTTATTGAATATTAATATTATCTTCAATATAATTTTCAGATTCTTTTCCAAAAGATTCAATAGCATAAATTTTTACATTAAATTTCCCTTTAAGTTTATTAACTAAACCTAAACTTATAATTTTTTTCCTATCAGAAGGCATTAAAAAGAAATCTGAAAAATATAAAAATTGTTCTTCTTTCCCATTTTCATCTTTAAATATTATTTTATAAGAATGAACAAAATTAGGATGATAAGCTTGTTTAAATTTAATAATATTTTTATCTTTAATTTTTTCTAAAACAATTTTTTTATCATCATCATTATCAAAAATAAATTTAGGTCTAACACTTTTTTCTTTTCTTTCATCATATAAATATCTAAAATTATTAATATTAATAGGAACATCAATAATCCAATCATCACCATAAAATTCATTTTTTTCAAAAGAAATTCTTTTAATTAAAACTTGTTTATCATTAACATCACAAATTAATCCCATATAATTTTTAGCAGAAATCATTAAATCATCAAATTCATCTTTAACAATAGTTCCATTAACTTTTCCACTTTCTAATTCAATATAACTTAAACTTTGAGTTTGAATATTAGTATATTTTTTTTGATAAATACTTCTTTCATCAATTAAACTAAAATGAGTATGTCCTGAAAAATTAATAATTTGAGGATATTTTTCAAATAATTGATTTAAATTAATTTCACCCCATTCTTCACTTCCATAAGAAGTATTTTTTGGTGGAAAATGTGTAGTAACAAAAATAGGAATTTTATCATTATCTTCTATTGCAATTTTAATTTCTTTTTCAAACCAATTGTGATTTTTATTTGGATTATCTAAACTACCATCTTCACATGACCAATTAATAAAATGATATCCATTTATTATTTTATGTGAGAATGGTTTTTCTTTTATTTTTTCTATAAATAATTTTTGCATTTGTTCAATTTCTCCTTTTACAAATTCTAATCCATTTTCAATACTGTAACTTAACCAATAATCATGATTTCCCATTATTAAATTTAATATTGGAATATTTTCTTTTTTTTCATTACCATAAACAGTATTAAATTGAGTTAAAAAATTGTCATAACATTCTGGATTTGAATAATCTGCAATGTCACCATCAATTATTAAAACATTTATTTTATTTTCTTTTAAAATCTCTAATGACTTTCTTAATGAATTAGAAAAATATTGAAAAGGATGATTTAATGATAAAGGTATTAATTGTGTGTCACCAATTACTCCTATTTTTAAAGTTTTAGTATCACCAATTTTATATTCTCTTATTTCATCATATGGATTATATAAAGTCATATTATTAAATATTATTTTATTATAATATTTTTAAATAATAAAATGATGTTTTAAATTAATTAAAGAAAATCAATTAATTAATAATAAAATTTAATATATGTTTATTTTAAAATAAAAAATGGGATATTTTTTTTCTTCAGTTGATATAAAACAATCATTACCTGATGAGTTAAATTCGAAAAATGGAAAAATAACAAAAGAAGAAATATTTAAAAATAATGAATTAATAGGAATTTATTTTTCAGCACATTGGTGTCCTCCTTGTAGGCAATTTACTCCTAAATTAGCAGAATTTTATAATAAAATTAATTCAAATGGAAAGAAATTAGAAATTATTTTTTGTTCTAATGATAATGATGAAAATAGTTTTAATGAATATTATAATTTAATGCCTTGGACTTCAATTCCTTTTAATTCTCCAGTTACTAGTTCTTTAGGAAGAAGTTTATGGATTTTTTCAATTCCTAATCTTTATATTTTAGATAATAAAGGTAATATTATTGATAAATATGGAAGAGATACTTTTTGGAGTCAAGGTGAAAAATCTTATGATTATTGGAAATCATTAATCAAAAATTAATCTATTTATTTGGATTTTAAAATAATAATTAATAAACAAAGAAAAAATAATTTTAAAAATTATAATATATTTTTATTTATTTTATATTTTTATATTGTCTTAAATAAAAATTTTCATATTTAAAATCTAACAATTGAATTTATTTTGAAATAAAAATATTTATATTAAATGATATAATTTTTTTTTATTTTATTAAATTAAAATATCAATCAATATATTTTTTTATTTATTATATGGTAAAGATAAAAATTAGAATTTTCTTTTAATAAAAAAGAATAATTATTTCTTATATATATTTTGATATCATAAATTTATAAAAATATAAAAAGTATTTATATGAACCATTTAAAAAATAAAAAATTTTTCATTATTATTATCCTATTCTTTGGATTATCAAATATAACAACTTATTCATTTAAACAATTTAAAATTAGAAATTTATTAGAAACTTCAGCTGTAGATAAAATATGTTCAAAGACTTCATCTGAAGTAAAAAATTTTTTTGAAAGTGGAGGTACATCATTAGATGATAAAGATTTTGAAGATAATGAAGAATATATTCAAAAATTATTAGATTTAATAGAAGGAAAAGGAGATAAAAAGGAAGCCATAAATAAATATTTAGAACATTTAACTCCAATATTATTTTTTATTGTCTTTGGAATAGTATCAATATTAATATGGCCAATATCCTTATGTTGTATGTGTTGCAGATGTTGTAATAAATGTATAAGATGTTTTTTTTGTTGTTGTAGTTTAAAAATAAAAAAATTTTTAACTAATATATTTTTTTATGTAGCATTAATATTTTTTACAATAGGTGTAATTTGTTCAATAATTGGTGTAATAAGAGTTTTTAAATTATTTGAATCAATGGATGATGCATCATGTTCATTATTTAAAATTATTACAGAAGCTGTAATTGGACAACAAACAAACAATAAACCAAAATGGGGAGGTATTGAGGGTGTTAAAGGAATATTAATAAATTTAGGAAATGCAATTATTACTTCAATGCAAAATTATAAAGATGTTTTTAAACAAGCAAAAGAAAATATGGATCAAAAAAAAGATGTTTGGATATCTGGTAGTTTAGAAGATTCATATACTCAAGTAAATACAAAAAATTTTAATCTTAATTCTTTTAAAATTGAAAATGCTCAAGTAGTACAATATGATGGAATAATTCCTGAATATGTTAAAAATTATGGTCCTTATACACAATCAAATACATTTTTATATAATTTGAATAAAGAATATAATACATTAACAAAATTAAGTTATGAAGCTTTAGATAAAGCTTATAATTTAGTTGACACATCTTTAACTGATAGAGTGGCTAATAAATTAACTGAGAGTACAAATGATATTTCTACTCTTGGAGAAAATTTTGATAAATTAAGTGAAGATATTGCTGAACCTTGGATGAAACATCAAAACAAAATTAAAGATATTACTGAAGGAATATCAAAATCAATTGTAACTATTGTTTTTATAACTTCTCTTGAAATTATTGTTAATTTAATTCTCCTAAAATTTCAAATATGTAGTAGTTGTAAAGCTATTTTTACATTTGTTTTTTATGTTTTTTATAGTTTATTATTTTTATTTACGATTTTAGTTTTTGTTGTTTTTGGTTTTATTGGAATATTAGGAATTGCTGCAAAGGATTGTGCAAGTGTTGGTCATTTTATTTTTAGTAATGATAATTTAAGTAGTGAAAATCCAAGAGTTGTAAAAAAAGGAAAATCATCAACTTATTTAAATACATGTGTTAATGGTAATGGAGACTTAAAAACTGCTTTTGGATATGATAATTCAATGAATGATTTAGATGAATTATATCATTTAGGAGATAAAATTAATGAATATTTAGATACTATGACAATTAATAGTACACCTTTAACTATTCAAGCATTTCAATTATTAGATTATGGTAATAAATATTTAAATTTTAAATATTATGATGCAAGTGGTAATGAAAAAAATGTTTATAGTATTGTTGATGAAATGAATAAATATACAAAATATGATAGTAAAACTTATCAAAATGTAAATTCAAATTATTATAATGAAATGTGGAGTACATCTTCAACTTCAATTAGTGGTTATACATATTATAATACAATTAATAATGCACAAACAATATTTAATTCAAAATATTTATTAAATGTTTATGATAATTGGGATTCAAATTATTTTACAACAAGATATGGAACTTCAGTAGCTTTAAAATCTACAAGTGGTTATAGTACAGTTGCAGAAGGTATAAAAACTTTATATTCAGTTTTACTAGATTTAAAAACTAAAAATAAAGGAGTATATGATGATGTTGCTGCAGTTAATTCAAATTTAAAAACTAAATATTCAGAAATTGTTAGTTTAATTATTACTGCTTTAACTACAGCTGCTAAAACAATTGAACCTTTAACTGATGCTGTAGGTGAATATTTAGGTAATGGTACTAATTCAATTTATTCTATTATGAATTGTGCATTTATTGGTTATGATATTAAATTCTTATTAAAACTTTTACATGATGGTATTGGAAATGATTTTTATGAATTTGGAGCTATCATGATTTCTATGGGAATTTGTATTACTTTAGGATTATATCTTTCAAGTTTACATTTTATTTTCCAAAAAGATGTTTTTATTGAAGAAGAAAAAAAGGATGATTATAATAATATTAATAATAATACTAATAATAATAATATTCATTATTATAATAATGAAAATAAAATATAGATTTTGGAAAAATTAAAATTATTTTTATTAAATAATTACTTTTTCAAAAATAATATATCAATTTTTTTTTAATATTTTTAAAATAATATTAATATAATAAATAAATAAAAGAAAATGAATATGAGTAATAATATTTATTAAATTATTAAATCTAATTTTTAGACAAAATTATAATATGAAATAAAAATATTTTAAAACATTATTTTAAAAAAAAAATGGAAACAATATATTTATTAATTTATATATTAATATTTCAATTTTTATTTAAATTATCAAATAATTATATTATAATACCTTTTACAAGTGAAATGTCAAAAATTCCAAATAATTTATTACCAAAAGATTTAATGGATAAAATAATATTTAATGATTTATACACAAACATAAATATAGGAACACCATCACAATCACTTAAATTTAATATTAATTTTAATTCTTATCATACTTATATATTAACATATAAACAATTAAGACAATTTGAACAATATAATCAAAATATATCATCAACATATATTTTATATAATAATAAATCTATTTTTTTTCAAGGAAATGAATTTAATACTGCTTTTAATTCATCTGATAAAATTACAATTGGTAAATATCTTAAAGATTATGATTTAGAATTTTTATTAATTAAAGAAGAAAATTCAGATACAAAAATAACTTTTGCTGGTTCATTAGGATTTAAAGTAGTTGATATAGGAGAACCAACTGCACTAACAGCAGGATTAATTTATAAATTAAATAATCAAAAATTATTAGACAATCATAAATTTACATTAATTTTTAATAAAAATAATAATTATGAAGGAAATATTATATTAGGTAAAAATATTTATGAAAAGTATATTGATGATTATTATCATCATGGTTATTGTATTATTGATTTGGATTATAATTATCATTGGGGATGGAGTGATTTTGAAGTTATTATGAAAGGAAAACAAATTAAATTATATTATGTTTATCTTAAACCTGAAAATGGTGTTATTATTGCTTCAAATCAATTTAAAAGCTTATTAAAAAAAGAATTTTTTGAACAAAAAATTAATGAAAAAAAATGCTATGAATCAAATGCTAAATATGATTTTTTTTATTGTGATGATGATGTTGATATTAATATTGAAAGTTTTAAATTTTTAAATAAAAAAAATAATATAACTTTTGAAATTAATAAAGATGATTTAGTTTATTCTTATTATGGGAAAAAATATTTTTTAATGGTTTTTAATAAAAATTTAATGAGTAATACTATTTATTTAGGTATACCATTTTTAAAAAAATATGATATTATATTTGATCAAGATTCAAGACATGTTGGTTTTTATAATTTTAAAATTGATTTTAAAGAAGAAGATATAGAAAATAAAAATAATGATGATAATAAAAAAATAATTCCTGAAGAATTTAGAAAAAAAGATGATTGGAAAATTATTTTAATTATTATAATGTTCATTATTATACTTTTATTTATTTTTTTAATTTTTTATTTATATAGAGATATGAGAAGAAAACAAGTAAAAGCATTTATTGCAGGATTTGAATATTCTGAAATTTAAAGTTTTTATATCATATAATAATAATATTTAATATAATAAAATTAATAATAAATATAAAAATGAAATTTTAGGAAATTATTACCTTAAAAATATATTTATTTTATTTTTTAATCTAATTATTATTTATTTTTTTTCTTTATTTTGATGAGAATCAATAACTTCATTTTTATTATTACCACTTGGTAATATATTTTCTAATGGATTAGATACATCATCTAAAAATTGTTTAATAACATTTCTTATAAAGTTTTTGAAATTTTCAATTGCAGGATTTATAAATTCTTCAAATTTTTCCCAAAAAATATTAATAATTTCATTTAATTCATTATCTAAATTAATATTTTCCTCAACTTTATTTATTTGATCAACCATTCCTCTAAGTTCATTCATAGTTTGTTCATCAAGTAAAAATTGTTTAAAGAATGTTTTTATATTCTTTTCAAATTTATATAAAAATGCTTCAATTTTTTTTGGATCAAATGTTTTTTTAATCATATCATTTGTTATTTGAGCAATTTTATCTCCCTTTTCATTAATTCTTTCTAAATTATCTTCTAGTAATTTTTTTCCTTCATTTAAAAGATTTTTTCCTTCTTTATTTAAATTATTTTTTTCTTCTTCTAATTTATTAATAAAATTTTTCAAATTTTGTAAAGTAAAATCATTATTTTTAAAAACATCACTAACAAATTTTACTATATTTTTTTGTCTATCAATTATTGTATTTAATTTTGATGTAGCTTCATCACTTAATTTTTTAACATCTTTTTTACCTGCATTAAAAGCATTTCTAATTTCATTTGTAATTGAAGTTAAAGAATTTCCAATTTCTTTTGTAAAAACTCCAAATGTATCATCAATATTTAAAAATGAATCAAAAATTGTAATAACATTAGTCATATCAACCTCTGATGCTTTTTTTTTAAGTGATTTTTCTTGAAAAGTATTTTTTGTTTTATTCATAAAAGATTGAAATTTTGATTTTAAGGTGTCCATTTTTCCATTAATTTGTTCTTTTACTTTTAAAATCAATTCTCTTTTTTCCATTCCAATTTCACCTCTTTTCTTTAATATAATATAAGTTTTTAATGGTTCTCTTAATTGTTTTTTAATTAAATGCTCTAAACTTGTTTTTATTTTATCCTTAATTTTTTTTACTAATTTATCAATAATGTCATCAATTTTATATTTACCAACTTCTTTTATTAATTTTTTTAGAATAAAATTTTTACTTAAGCTAACAGCACCATTTTGAATTAAATCACCTAACATTCCAGCTTTAATACTAATTTTTTCTTTTATTAAAGGAAGTTTATCAATTAAATATCCTCCTACATATTTAAATCCTAATGTAATTGCTAAAATTCCAATTTCCCAAGATTTTTTTATAAAAAAATTTTTTAAATCTATACATTTATTTTCAGTAAAACTTTCAATTGCTGTGAAAATATCTTTTATTCCTGTTGTCATTAAAGTCATTCCAATTGAATTAAAAATACCATTTGTATTAAAATATAAAAATAATCCTCCTAATGTTTCACATAATCCAATTGTTAATACAAATAGTTTTTTTAAAAAATGAAAGAAACCTGTTTCTATTGATAAATTATAAAGTTTATCTAATCCAGAACTTTTAAGAATAGCAACAGAACATATTTTTATATTTTTATTTCTTGCAATTATTTCTATACTTGTAGATTCTTTAATTGAAATATTTCCTGATTGTTTTATAATTTCCATATTTTTTTTTAAATATTCTGAAAAAATATCTAACATTTTCATTTTTTCTTCAAATTGTATACTTTGTTCTTGTAAATTAAAATTAATATTATTTAATTTTGCAATATATTCTGCTAAACATCTTATTCCCATTAATTGAGTTTTAAGTTCTGATTCATTTAAAGTTAATATATCCTGTAATTCTTCATTATATTTTTCTAATGTTTTTTTATCATAATTGTTTTCTTCTTTAAAATTATTTATAATATTTTCGTAAATTGCACCAAATGTAAATGCATAATTTCCTTCACTTTGTGAAATTTCTCTTAATTTTAATTTATTAATTGGATTTATTGTTTGTTTTAATTCTCTTTTTTTAAATTTCTCAATAAATAAAATATTAAAATTATCATTAAGATATTTTAAATCAGTTTTTTCATCTTCAAATCTTTGTTCAAATTTCCATAAACTCCATTTTTCTTCAATATCCTTTAAATACATATCTAAATTTTCCTTTTTATTTATATCAACATTAAAAGTAGGTTTTTTTTTCTCACTTTTATAAAAATCAATAAATTGATAAAAAATAGAATTTTCCAATTTAATTCTTTCAATTTCAGTACCAATTAATAAATTAACCATTTCTTTCTCATTTTTATCTCTAATTTCTTTTAATTCTAATAAAGATTTTTGAGAACAAATAAACATTTGAGCAGAACCTCTTAAACCACTTCTTGCACTTCTTCCAAAAATTTGAGCTTCAACTCTATCACTTCCAGGTACATCAAATCCAATATAACAAATATGTAATCCTCCATTTTCTTCAACTTCATTAGTTAATTTATAATCAGTTCCTCTTCCTCCAAGTATAGTAGCAACAATAACATCACCTGGACTTAATGAATTTTCAATAGAAGAATTTTCCATTTCTATATCATTTCTAGTATATAATTTTACTTTTGTACTATTTATTAATTTATCTAATGAACTTTTTATATTTTTTGCTACTATTATAACTGGACAAACTACTAAAACTGCTCTTCTTTTTATTATTGCTTGTTCATATATATTTTCTATTATTAATTCATACCATTCATCTTTATTTTTTATTATTTTTGATGGATATTCTATAAATCTCTTTTTTTTAAATGGAGGAATTATTACTAATTCACTATTATATACTTCACTTAATATTTTATTTGAATTTTCTCCTCCTAATGTTCCTGTTAAACCAAAAAAGTTTATTTCTTTATTTTTATTTTGCATATATTTATTTAAAAAAATTATATTTGATAAATAATTTGAAACTAAATTTTCATTTTCTACATAAAGACAATGTTTAATTGAAATAAATTGTGATAAACCCTTATCCCATGATACTCTTTTCATAACTACACCTGTGTTTCTATAATCAACTGGACAAACTTTTTTTTTCCCATCTAATTCAGAAATTACATAATTTATTCCTTCAAAACATTCATTTTTTGCATAATATGCAGATTCACAAAAATCATCTAAATTATTCATAACAAAATTTTTTAAAAATTTAGGTAATTTAATTTGTAATATATTTTCATTTACTTTTTCTTTAATACAATTTTCAATTATTTCATTTTTAGTTTGTGAAAAATTAAAAATATTTTCAAATGTTTCTCTACTAATTTTTTTCAATCCATCAACAATTAAATTTCTTTTCATATTATTATTATTATCTTCAATTCTAAAAATATAATTATCTAAATCATTTGCATTAACTTCAATATCAATATTATAAGTAACTTTAGTATCAACATTTTGAAAAGTAAAAATATTATTTTGAAAACTAATTAAATTAAATTCATCTTTAACATAACCAACTTCATAAAATCCATTAACATTTTTAAATTCAATAATTTTTTGTTCAAGAATCATTAAATTAAAGTAAATAAGATAAAAAACAGGATTTAAATATTCATAACCATTAAATTCAGTAACTAATCTAGTAGAATTGAACATTTCATCAATACAAATAGAGTCAACTTCATCAATAATAACACAATCAAAATTACGATTTCCTCTTCCTCCTTTTTCTCTAAATTCCCATTGTAAAATATCACCTTCAAAACTTGAAGGATCACCATAAACAATATCACTTTCATAACATAATCTAACTTTATTTGGTTTTTCATAATCATTTTGTTTTGTTGTTGAGGATTTTAAATTAAATAATTCATAATATTTTTGCTTTTCTTTTAAACTTGCTTCTGCTAAAGTGATTGAACTACAAATTATATCAACTTTTAATCCTAATAATGCTTTGTATGATGCTAAAATTGATATTATTGTTGTTTTTCCTTCTCCTGTGTTTATTTGAGATAATAATCCTTTATTTGGTGATTTGTTTAACATTAATAATAATGATATTAATTGAATATTTCTTGGTTTTTGATTATATATTATTTCATTTCCTTTTGAAAGAATTGATAATATTTCTATTTTATTTTTTTTCTCTTTAGATAACCATTTTTTTATGTCTTCTTCTTTCCAATCCTTTATTTCTTTTAATTTTTTTTCGATTTGTTTTAATTCTTTTTTTAAATTTTTTATTTGATTATCTGTTATTTTTTCTTTATTTTTTTCCTTTAATTCATTTAATAATTCATCAATTGTTAATTCAAGTTGATTTGGTGGAAATAATGTTGATACACAAAATTTATTTATTTGACATATTAAATTATTTGGCTCATTTTTATTTAAATTTAATATAGATTTAATTTGTGTTATATTTTCATCAGAATCTTCAATTAAATTAAATGTTATTGACTGTAATACTTGTTTTATTTCTTTCTCTTCTAAAGAAATTAATGTACCTTCTTCTATTAATTCCATTATTTTTTCTAATTTCCATTTTTTATTTATTCCTTTTGAAAGATGATTAAAAATTAATTCAACTTTTTTTTCATTTCCAGGAAATTTCTTATTTAATACTAAAATTAATAATTTTAAATTTAATTGTTTTAATGAAACTTTATTTATTATTTCATTCCCATTATCGTCTATTGAAACTATAAAAGAATTTATATCTTGTTTTGAAATTTTATATAATTTTTTTTGTTTCAAAAATAATTTTATATCTTTTAAAAATTGTTCTATTGTAATTTTATCATCAATTTTAATTATATTAGTTAAATTATCAATATCTAAATCATCTTCTTCTTCAAATAATGAATTTAATTCTTGAAATAAATTTTCATTAACTTCATTTGTGTTTAATCCCAGTTCTTCTAAATTTTTTTTAATTATTGAAATATCTAAATTGTTATTAACATTTTCTCCTAATATAATGCTATTAATATCATCAAAATTAATTTCAAAAAATTTTTCTGTATCAATGTCCAACATTTTTAAAATAGTTAATATTTTTTATATTGATATCTTATAAATATTTATATATAAAATAGTTAATTTAAGAAGTTTTAAAATATGCTTTAATGTTATTTTCAAAATAATCTAAAATATTTTTATCTTTTATATTTTGTTCAAAAATTGCTTTTATTTTTATTTTAAGTTTTTCAATAAATTCTTTTAAAAAAAAAGTAAATAAATTTTTAACACCTATATTTATCAAAAATGGTAAAAAATTAAAAAACAATTGTTTTTCACACTCCTTTCTCAATTCACTTTCTTTTTGAATATATTTAGAATATTCTCTATTTTTTTCTATAAATTCTTGTTGAATTATAATTAATTCATTTGTTAAATCTTTTAATTTTTTCTCAAATAATTGAATAAAAATTTCTTCAAATTTTATTTTACTTTTTTTTAGAAAAGGTTCAGTAAAATTATTATTTTTGTATAATTCAGGATTATTTTCATTGCCTAAACTATAAGAAATAAAAATTTTTGAAAGTAAATTATTCAAATTTTGTGTAATATCTTCTTTATATATTTCATTTGTATTAATATTATTCAATCCGACATTTTTAATTTCTTCATCAACATTAATCTTTTTATCTTTAATTTCAAAAATACTGTTTATATTTTTTCTAAGTATTTCAATCATAAATTTAATACAAGATTTTTGAATTCCTTTTTTTGATATCTCAATAATCTTATTAATATTTTCATCATTTATTTCTTCATTTAAACAAATAAAGTCACCATTAAAATCTTTCTCCTTTAATCTTTTTTGTATATTCTCAACTACTTTTATATCTTTTACTTTTGTATAAATAAAAATAACTGGTATTTCATTATTTAATTCATTTATAGAGTTAATTATACTCTCTTCTAATCTATTAGAAGTAAATAAATATATAATTGAATGGATAAATAAATCTTGTTTTTTATTAATCATCCTTTTTTTTATTAATTTTTTTGTATTTTCCTCAAATTTTGAAAATTTAAAATTTTTTGAATCTATACCCATTGGTTCTATTAATGTTATATAAGGAATCTTTATAGAAAAATATTCCTTAAATATTGTTTCAAAATCATTTAATTCTTTATTTTCATTTTCTTTTAATATTTTATTTATTAAAGATGTTTTTTCTTTTTGAAGTTCTTTTTTCCATGATATAATAATATTTAAATGATTTATAGGTTGACTTAATTTATCTTTTTTAAGATCTGTAATTTTAACTATCTGATTTTTAATATTCAATATTATAATTTCATTTTGAGAATTCAAAAAAGATTTTAAAAACTCATTAACATGATTAGAAAATTGCCCTTTTATATACTCATCAATATTGTTTTTAAAATTTTTTAAGTATAATTGTATTTGTTCATTTATTTTGTTAGTCTTTTTTTCTTTAAAGGAATTAATTATATTTTGAATTTCTTTAAATTTTTTTTGAGAATTATTAAGATCTTCTTGATACATTTTTTTTTCTTCAATAGTTTTTGATGAATAAATTTTGTTCTTTAATTCATTAATTTTTCTTTCTAAGTTTTTTATCATGATATTTTGTTGTTTTTCAGTATCTGAAATTGTATTATGTGCATTACTCATTATATTTTGTATTAATTCTTGATATTTTAAATGTATTTTTTGAAGCATATCCTGTTTTTGAGCAACTTTTTTTTCATAAAAATTTTTCATTTCCAATAATTCATTTTCTAAATTTTTAATCTTTTTATTTAGTTCTAATACATTGTCTTTGCTTGATTTTTCTTCTTTTTTTTCTTCTTTTGTAATATTTTCTATGAATTGTGTTTTTGTATTATTCATTATATTTATTATTTTATCTTCATTAGAATTTAAATCAAAAATCATTTGTGTTATATCATGTTTTAAGTCTGTTATCAATGTATTCATTTATTTATAAATTTTATTTATAAAAATTTTATATACAGATTTTGATTAATCATAACTATTTTTAAAATGATTTTTTACATTATTGTATTTTGTATCAACAATAATTACCCTTAAATAATTTGAAAATTTTATATTTTAATTCATTAAATTATAATATTAATTCTTCTCAATTAATCCTTATTGGTTTTAAACAAATATTTATCAATATTTATTTCATATAATTTTATTTTTAAAGGTGAAATTATTTGAATAAATTTTTTTAAATATATAATTTAATTAAATGATTATTATTATAAATAAATAATTTATTAATTCCTAATAATATGTCAATTATTAAAGATATATGGGAAATATATAAGAAAATAAAACTTATTTCCTCATCTAATTATGGAAATTTATATTATTCTAAAAAAAAAAACACAAATATTCATATACTTATTCAAACAGTTAATAAAACAAAATATTTTTCTTTAAACAAAAGAGAAGTTAATAAATATGAAATTGAAAATATATATAAATTATATTCAAATATAGAATTATATGATATTGTAGAAGATAAACATAACTTTTATCTGGTGTTGAAAAATTATTTAATTGATTTAGAAAATTATTTAAAAATAAGAGATATATCAATTTCAAAAAATGAAATTCGAGAAATATTTTTACAATTAAATGAAAAATTATTAGAAATTAAAAAAAACAAAGGAAGTTTAAAAAATTTAAAATTATCTAATATATTTTTATGTTGGGATACAATAAACAAACTATCAATAAAACTTAATTATTTTAATAACTATATATATGAACAAAATAATCAAATTAATATTAAAAATACATCTAAAATTCAAGAAG
>JAEEGL016166040.1_pt1 | contig 29319 bp, 34 predicted proteins | sample 9134231 | NCBI WGS metagenome assembly JAEEGL01 (sample SAMN16246548, study PRJNA631951) | gut metagenome | biome: gut microbiome; feature: rumen; material: fiber-attached | host: Bos | place: Iran: Karaj | collected 2018-10 | reverse complement strand
CACAACCTTACCTTGTGATCTAGTCGGCGAAGCGCCGACCGCTACAGATGGTTCTTGCCATCTTGCTATCTTGCCATCTTGCTATCTGCTGACTGCTAAGCCGATCAGAGATCGGCGCTGCTCCCCTCCATGCCTTCATTCCTGAACCCCTCAACCCGAACAACGCCACAGCCGCCCTCCCTTGCGGAAGAGCGGCTGTGGTTTGGAGAGGAAAAGAAAATGAAAACAACAAGCAAGGAAATCCTTGCGAAGAGGATGTCGGGGTTATCTTGTGAATGCGGCGTCCTGCGCCAGCGGCAGCATGTTATAGATGTTGCCGTCCTGCGACACCATGCTCACCGGCACGTCGGGCACCAGCAGATGCAGCGCGGATACGAACGCGTTGCTGTCTTCGCCCGGGAAGCCCGTCACAAGCAGCGTGGGATGCTCCTTGGAAATATGCGCCGCCACGGTGAGCACCGGATCGTCGCTGAAATAAACAGCCATCTGTCCGCCCGCGTTCTGGGCGAAGGAAAAGAGCTTTTCCAGCGTGGCAGGTTCGTTTTTGCTGAAGTTTGCGGAAATCGGCAGCACGGAGATCACTTCCAGCGCCGCATGGTTTTTTTCGGCGAGTACGCGCCCTGCCTCCACCAGGGTCCGGGAGGATTCCTGCGGCGTGACGCAGACGAGAACGGTGTTTTGTGCTTTCATAAGAGCACCTCCTTACTACGCCTATATCATACCGAAAATACCTAAAAGAATCCTAAAACAGTTGAAACGAATTTCTTAAGATTCGTTTAAGAACAGATTGTGAAATTTTGACTTTTTTGTTGACACTGCAGGCAAAAACCGCTATGATTAAATCAAATGAAAACAGGAAACAGGAGGAATGACCCATGAAAATCTTTATGATCGGCGGCACAGGTCTGCTCGGCTGCGAAGCGGCAACGGAGCTGATCCGGCGCGGACACAGTGTCACGAGCGTTGCGCTGCCCCCGCTGCCGGAAGGCGCGCCCATTCCCGAAGAGATGGAGATTCTCTTCGGCGATATCAACAAAAAGAGCGACGAAGAAATTGAAGCGCTGCTCTCCGGCTGCGACGTGTTCATCTTTGCCGCCGGCGTGGACGAGCGTGTGGAATTCCCCGCGCCCGTGCTCGACTACTACTATAAGTACAACATTGCGCCGCTGGAGCGGATTCTGCCGCTGTGTAAAAAGGCAGGCGTCAAACGCGCCGTGGTGCTCGGCTCCTACTTCGCCTATCTCGCAAAGCTGCGTCCGGATATGAAGCTGACCGAAAAGAACAAATACTTCAAATCCCGCATTCAGCAGGAGGAAGTGTGCGAATCGTTTGCCGACGACACGTTCGGCGTCGCCGTGCTTGAGCTGCCCTATATCTTCGGCACCCAGCCGGGCAGAAAGCCCGTGTGGACCGTGCTCATTGAGCAGATCGGGTTCATGGACAAGTGGCCGTTCACAATGTATCCGAAGGGCGGCACAACGATGCTGACCTGCCGCCAGGTCGGTCAGGCGATTGCCGGCGCGGCGGAGCGCAGCAAGTCCGGCTTTGAAGCGATCCCCATCGGTATGTATAACATGAAATGGACCGAATTCCTTTCCATCGTCTATGAAGCGCGCGGCATGGGTGCGGACCGCAAGATCCTTTCCGTTCCGCCGATCGCGATGAAGATGGGAATGGTCAAGGTTGTTGCCGATTACAAAAAGCGCAAAATCGATTCCGGCATGGATCCGTTCAACCTGCCCGATATTATGGATCTCGATTTGTTTATCAACGACACCTACTGCCGCGCCCTGGGCGTGCAGGACGACGATATCCGCGCGGCGATTGCCGATTCCATCCGCGTTTCGGAAGCCGCCTATAAAGGCACGGTCAAGCTGCTGGATATGAAGGGCGAATAAGATTCAGAAAGAAAAAGCCACCCGACCGGGTGGCTTTTTTCAGTGCACAGAAACACCCGTAGCGTCGCACTCCGTGCGACTGAGCTGTCAGCGGTGAGCGGTCAGCAGTTAGCTGCACACAGAACGCATTCACAGTTTCTTTACACGCATATCACAGAATAATCACCTCCGGGTGGTAACATAGTGCTCGATCAAAATCGGAGGTGAAAGAATGAATCTCAAACGCTGTCTGCGCGGACTGTTTTTGCTGCTGCTTGCAATTTTGTGCGCCGTGTTTGCCCTCAGCGGTGACGGCGGCGACTGGACGGGCTGGCTGCTGATTCCGACAGGGGTGTTCGCGCTGCTTGGCATCTATGCGTTTTTGCGCGGCACCTTTCAAAAGTCCGAATGAATCAACCAAGGTTGAAAGGAGAAAGCAAACATGATTCTTGCTGTCATTGCCGCCTTTCTGCTTGTGTTCTGGGTCGTCGGGTTTCTGATGCCCATGAACGACGCGCAGCTCCAGCTCGGCGTGATTGCCGGTCTTTGCGCCGCCAATCTGGTTGCCGTTATCCTGCTGTATTATAAAAAGCGGAAATAAGAACGCGCGGCAGCAAACACCCGACCGCCGCACTGCACAGCGCGTCACTGTGCACTAAGAACTACACTGAAAAAGCCACCCGCGCGGGTGGCTTTTCTGCTTGTTCACTGGATGCCGAAGAGAGATTTGAAGAAATTGCCGATCTTCTGCAGCAGGTAGGTAATGTCCTTCCAGAACATCAGGGGTTTATATTCAAACTTGTTTTCGGTGGTCACAACTTTGTTTTCGTCTTCCATGGGAAAGCCTCCGTTCTCTTCGTTTTTTTTATTATATACCGCAAGGCACAAAATGTCAAACGGAATTTTAATAGTAGCGCAGCACAGCCACGACCTTGCCCAGGATGGCAACCTCGTTGACAATGATCGGTTCAAACGCGTCGTTTTCGGGCTGCAGACGGAAGTGACCGTCCTCTTTATAGAACGTCTTGACCGTTGCCTCGTCTTCAATCAGCGCCACGACCATATCGCCGTTTTTGGCAACAGGCGTGCGCTCGGCAAAGATGATGTCGCCGTCGAGGATGCCGACGTTCAGCATACTTTCGCCGCGGACGTGCAGCGCAAACAGCTGCTTGTCGGGCGATACGTAGCCGGAATAAGGCAGATAGGATTCCACCTGCTCCACGGCAAGGATCGGCTGACCGGCGGTGACGGTGCCGAGCAGCGGCACGTGGTGGATGTTTTCCGCCTGTCCCACGATCTTGATGGACCGCTTGTGCATCGGGTTGCGGATAATATAGCCCTTTTCCTCCAGCGCTTCCAGATTGGACTGCACCGAGGAGGTGGAGCGCAGACCGACTGCCTGCCCGATCTCGCGCACGGTGGGCGGGATCCCGCTGCCGATGGTCTGCCGGAGATAATCGAGAATCTGACGCTGTACTTCATTCAATGGTTTCATAACGCGCCTCCTGTCATTTTTCGCCGGGCAAAGGACCCGAACATTTGATTTTTTCTTAGTATAACACATCTTTTTCAAAAATGCAAACATTTGTTTGTGTTTTTTCAAAAATTTTTTGCATGTTTTTCATCCGCCGGGCAAATACTAAAAGCAATCAATACCAAAAGGACCGGATGGAGGAACATCATGAAAGAAACACACGTCCCCGCCCTGAAAAAGCGGCTCTATGTTTTGCTCGCGCTCGCGCTCGTTGCCGTGCTCGGCGGCACACTGACCATACGCCACATGACGCGCGAGCTCACACGCGGACTCGGAGATCTTGCCACCGGCGTGCCGACCACCGCCGCGCAGCAGGACCTGTTTGACGCGCCCGACCCGCGCGCCGCACACCAGATGACAATGCCGACAGAAACGAAACCGACCGCGCCGCCGACCACAACCACGCGCCCGACAACCGCACAGCCCACCACCGCCGCGCCGACAACGGCGAAGGCGGCGGCAGCATCGCCGCGCAAAAGCTTTCGTCTGCCGTTAGACAGCGCCAAAGTCAGCAAGGACTACGCCCCCACCGTGCCCGTGTACAGCAAGACGATGGGCGACTGGCGTGTTCACGGCGGCATCGACTTCGCCGCGCAGCCCGGTGACAAGGTCTATGCCGTCGGCAGCGGCGTTGTGACCAAGGTCTCCAGCGACAGCAGCTGGGGCTACACGATCGAAGTGGATCACGGCGACTTTACGGCGCGGTATTGTGCGCTGGAACAGGGCACAACCGTGTCGATCGGCACAACGCTTCAGGCGGGCGACGTGCTCGGCACAGTGGCTGCGGTGCCGATTGAGAACGCGGACGGGTGCCACCTGCATTTTGAATGCCGCCGCGGCGGAATGCTGACCGACCCGATGGAGATTTTGTCGCCTGCAGAAGCGGAAGAATAAACGCCGTGCATAAAAAGCCTGCCTCGAGGGGTGTCCTGCGTAAGGATGTGCCGCTCACAAAGCGACTCTTTTCCGCGAATAACTGTGTTAAAAAAACGAGCAAGGCGTCAGCCTTGCTCGTTTTTTATGCCTTGTTCTCACGAAAAATAGTCTGCTTTGCGGGTGCCTTGCAGTTTTAGAAGTGCAAATTCTTTGCAAAGGCAAAGCTGCAAGCCGCAGGCAACCTGCCGGTTGTCAAGGATTGTCGGCGCAGCATTTCGAAGAATTTGCCTTCTAAAACCGACACTTCCTTGCGCACGACACCCCGAAGGGCAGGTTTTCCTTTGCTATTTGTACCACGCGAGCTTATACGGCGTGGGATAGAGCGCCGTAAAATCCGCGAGTGTGGTCCGTGCCGACGACGCCGGGTCGTTGATGGTAAACGCGGATGCAGTGACGGTTTTGCCGTTCCAGCCGGTCACAACGCACCAGTGCTGGGTGCCGCCCGCCTTTTTGCAGCCGTAGATCACGGGTTTGCCGCTTTGCAGCACGTCCAGAATCTGCTGCAGCGCATTGCCCTGTGCAAGCGCCGTCTGATAGCCGGACGGCCAGTACAGCGCGCCGCCGGGCATATACGACAAGGACGCCGCCATTGTTTTCGGCGTGACTGCCGTACCCTTGCGGAACGACTCCGTCATGGCAAGGCAGGTCGTGGTACAGCCGATGGTGCCGATGGTGCCGCCGGACGTGCCAATGGCGGTGTTTTTCCAGCGTGTATCCACCTGGCTGTAATACGGGACGCTGTAGCGGATTGCCCGGGGCTGATTCGCCTTGAGATAGTCCGACGCAACATAGCCGAACACACTGCCGTCATACAGAATATGGCTCCAGCCGTTCGATTGCGATACCACGGCAACGGCAGTGCCGTCGGGCAGCTTTGTTTTCACACCGTACTGCGTACCGGCGCCCTTGCGCACGTTGAGACTGCCGCCATTTACGCTGACAGTCGTTGCAAACGAGGTGTCGCGCAGGGTCAGGTAATCCGCATGGCAATAGCCGGTTTTGCCGGCGGCATAGCGCACCTGCCACCAGCTGCCGTTCTTTTTCAGCAGCGTAACATACGTGCCGTCGGACAGCTTTGCAAGCACGGCTGACGACGTGGACGCATCGGCGCGCACGTGCAGATGGTATGCTCCGGTAGTCACTCTGGCCGCGGCGGGCGTGCCGGATGCTGCAGACACAGACACGCTCCACAGGGATAGCAGAACCAGAACAGCCGAAACAAGAGAAAGCAAACGTTTCATGTGTCACCTCCTTTTTCGGAACCCCGAACGGATGGTGAGATCTCACACGCAGAGTATAACACGCTTTGCGCCGTTTGACTAGAGGCAAAATATTGGCAATGCGCCGGTCTTCCGGCGCGCAGTTTTTTCAAAGAAAGCTTGAACAATTGAAAAAAGTATGCTATGATTAAGAGAACGAAGCGAAGGGAGACAGACAGATGATCGATAAAGTAGAAGCCAAGATCGCCGAGCTGAAAAAGCAGCAGCGCGAAGAATATTACAGAAAAAAAGAAGCAGACCTGACGCAGTGGGGACTCTCGCCGCGCAAGAAGGGCAAAAAAAGTGCGCCCGTCGTGGTGACGGACGAAGAATATGAAGCGCTGATCGACGCGTCGTCCGGCGTTGGCATGCCGACCCGCAACGGGTTTGCCCGTGTGCTGAACATTGCGGCGCTGGTTGTGGCGGTTGCCGGCATCATCATCGGCTTTGTGGTGGCAAATCTGCATGAGGAAATGAGCTTTCCGATCTTTATGGGCGCCGTGGTTGCCGCCGTTCTGGTGGCGCTGATCTTTCTGGGCATCGGCGAAGCGCTGCGTCTGCTGCAGCAGATTGCCGACATGCAGCGGATTGAATATAACCGCAGACGGCCGCAGGTTGTGAAGGAATTTCCCGACGAACAGCCGGACGTGCAGGAGCCGTTCACGGTGGAAAACGTGGAGGATCTGCCCACCCATCCCTACCGCACGATCTATGCGCAGCCGCAGGAGGCAGCCGACGAAGAGGAAGATGCAGCCGCCGACAGCGCGCCCGCAGAAGAAGCGCAGCCGGAACCGGCCGCGCAGACCGCCGATCTGCCGGAGCCGGAGCCCGCGCCTGCAGACGCAGCCGACGAAGACTGATCCGGATACAAATCAGCAACCATATCAAAAAGCGGCGTGCCCGACGGCACGCCGCTTTTGTGATAGCGCTCAGTCTTGATGCGTGAGCTTGTCCGTATCAATGTGAAAAATTTTCAGCACCTTGCCGAAAAACTCAAAGAGATCCTGATAGTGCGCTTTCAAAAAATCAAAAAAGACATTGGAAGGCAGCTTCTGAACCAGTTCACCAATCGACATTTGCGATTCCTCCTTTCCGAATTTATGCTTTTCTTCAAAAGTATACACTCCGCCGGTGCGCTTGTCAACCGCTTACACGGGCAACATGTTGTCTGCAAGCGTCTGCATATCTTCCGGCATCGGTGCGCTGCAGCAAAGCAGGGCGCCCGTGACCGGGTGCAAAAACCGCACCGCCGCGCAGTGCAGTGCCTGATGACAGATTCTTTCGTCCGGCGTTCCATACATCGTGTCGCCCAGCAGCGGCGCCCCCAGCGCCGCGAAATGCACGCGGATCTGATGGGTCCGTCCGGTTTCGAGCGTAATTTCCAGCAGCGTGTTGACGCCGTCGGTCTTTTTCGCCGTCCAGTGCGTCACGGCTCTGTCGCCGCGCGGATCGGTTGTGCGCAGCGTTTTCATCGGATCGGGGCGGAACACGGGCAGATCAATCGTGCCGCTGCCGGTGAACACCCCGGTTGCAATGGCGAGATAGGTCTTTTCCGGTTTGCCGGCAAGGCGCGCCGCCGCGTGGGCGTTGCGCGCGCAGACCACCACGCCGCTTGTGCCCTTGTCCAGCCGACCCACCGCCCGGAACGCGCCGGAGCCGCCGTTTTCGGCTTCATACAGCGCCACACAGTTCTGCAGCGTGTCGCCCTGATGGTTGTGCGATTCGTGGATCGGCATCATCGCCGGCTTGTTCACGATCAGCAGATCGTCGTCTGCATACAGGATTTCGGGCAGCACACTGCCGGGCTTTGCCGGGTGCTGATCGTCGGGCAGACGCACGCTGACTTTGTCGCCCGTGTGCAGCAAATCAATCGTACGCGCGTGGACGCCGTTGACCGTGAGCCCGTCTTCGCACCGCTTGAGCGTGCGGATCAGCTTGCTTGACAGTTTGATTTCGCCTTTCAGAAAGCTATAGAGCTTTTTACCGTCATAGGACGCGCCGACCGGATAGTCGATCTGCCTCATTGCCCCTTATGGGAATACTCGTCGAGCAGACGGGTCTTTTCGTCCCACAGCTTCTGCGACAGGTCCACGTAGTATTTGTGCGGGTTTTCAAACCGCTTCACCTCGTCCCACAGCGTCTCCACCTGCTCGGCGCAGTAGCGGCGGCTTTCGCCGATTTCCGGCACGTTATAGACCTTCTTGCCGCCGTCGAACATCTTGACCAGCAAGGGCTTGGCGGTATAGTTTTCGATCCGTTTGCGCTTCCAGGTATAGACCGGATCGAACAGCTCATACGGCTTTGTGTCGTCGATGGTTTCGTCAAACAGCGTGATCACGTCGGCAATCGCCTTGTTGGTCTCGTTGTCAAACAACCGCCAGACCTTTTTGGCGCAGGGCGTGGTGATCTTCGTCACGTTTTCGCTCAGCTTGATGCGGGGCACGGGCACGCCTTTTTCCTCCACGGCAACGATTTTATAGACGCCGCCGAACACCGGTGCAGAAGCCGCCGTAATCAGCCGTTCGCCAACGCCGAACGAATCAATCTGCGCCCCCTGAATGAGCATATCGCGGATGATGGTTTCGTCCAGCGAGTTGCTCGCCACAATCTTGCAGTCGGGGAACCCGGCATCGTCGAGCATCTTGCGCGCCTTTTTGGACAGATAGGTAATATCGCCGGAATCGATGCGGATGCCCTGCGGACGGAAGCCGCGCGGCAGCACCTCGCGCCGGAACGCTTCAATCGCGTTCGGCACGCCGGATTTCAAAACGTTATAGGTATCGACCAGCAGCGTGCATGCGTCGGGATACTGCCGGGCATAGGCGCAGAACGCCTCCAGCTCATCGCCGAACAGCTGCACCCAGGAATGCGCCATGGTGCCGACCGCCGGCACAAAATAGTCGCGCTCATTGATCGTGCAGGCCGTGGCGTCCACACCGCCGATATAGGCGGCGCGTGCGCCGTAGATCGCGCCGTCATAGCCCTGGGCGCGGCGGGAACCGAATTCCATAACGGTTCTGCCGTCTGCGGCGCGTTTGATGCGGTTGGCCTTGGTAGCGATCAGGCTCTGATGGTTGATGGTCAGCAGCACCATGGTTTCCACCAGCTGCGCCTGGATTACCGGTCCGCGCACCGTGACAATCGGCTCGCCCGGGAAGATCGGCGTCCCCTCCGGAATGGCCCACACGTCACAGCTGAAGTTGAAGTGGCGCAGATAATCGAGGAAGGCGTCGCTCATGTGCTTCTTTTTCAGCAGCGCAAGGTCCGTTTCGCTGAAGGACAGATTCTGAAAATAGTCGATCAGCTGCCGGATACCGGCCATGATGGCAAAGCCGCCGTCGTCCGGCACATGGCGGAAAAACATGTCGAACCACGCAATCTTGTCGCGCATGCCGTTTTCGAAATAGCCGTTTGCCATGGACAGTTCATAAAAGTCTGTCAGCATGGTCAGATTGCGTTCCTTCAATGTGTTGCCCACAGGAATCACTCCTTACTTTGATGCAGCCGAACGGCCGCGGAATTTCAAATTCATTATACACGCTTTCCTGCGGAAAGGAAAGATTTTTTCAAAAAAATTTCCGCTTTTTTCCGGAATCACATTTTGCCGCCGGTTTGATTCCAAAAGAGCAAAATCATAGATGTTGACAAAAAATGAACGGTATGATATAATCATTTTATGAACAAATAGCAAATTTTCTGCACCGCACCCCATTATTCCGATTGAGAAAATCAAAACAGGACGGGAGATATGAATCATGCGCATCAGGAAACAAGCACTGGGAAATCGCAATATCGTCGGCGCAAAAATTGAGGCAAGAAGAAAAGAACTCGGCATGAAGCAGGTGGATCTGCTGGCTCAGCTGCAGGTGAAAGGTATTGAACTGACCGCCTCCGGTCTTTCCAAGTTGGAAGGACAGCTTCGCTCTGTCAACGACTATGAGGTTGTTGCAATCGCAGAGATCCTGGACGTCCCCGTGACTTGGCTGCTCGGCAAAGATTGATCCGACAGCAGGAAGCAAACAGCCGTATGGCTGTTTTTTCTTTTTCCCGCTTCTTTCTCTTGCTTTTTTCCATGAAATGTGCTACGCTGTTTTCAGCGGAAACCCCGCAGAAAAAAGGAGGATCTGACGATGAAACGACAAAAGCTTTTGGCTTTGCTGCTGAGTATACTGCTCGTGTTCGCCGTTCTGGCGCCTGCAACAGCAGCAAACGGCAGCGAAGGTACGATCAAAAACGTAATCTTCATGATCGGCGACGGCATGGGCGAAAACCATCTGCTTCTGGCAAAGGAGCAGGGCTACGACCTGTTTATGGACCGGTCGCCCGATTTGCGCGGACAGTCGATGACGCGCTCGTTTTCGGATAAAGTGACCGATTCCGCCGCCGGCGCCACCGCGCTCTCCTGCGGCGTGCGCAACATCAACCGCGGGCTTTGCACCTACTGGTTTGATCCGCTGGGTCTGTTCGTGCAGCCGCGCATCATCACCGAGGAAGCCATGGCGCACGGGATGAAGACCGGTATTGTGACCACCGACAAGACCAGCGGCGCCACCCCGGCGGGCTATTCGAGCCACTGCGTGGACCGCGGACTTGCCAAGCAGATCTCGTTTGAACAGATGCGCTCCGGCATCGACCTCATCTGGGGCGCCAACGAAGACGCGGCAACCGAAAAGGACGCTTTGCGCAACGGATGGCAGTATATCACCACCAAGGAAGAGATGGACGCGCTCACGCCCGGCACGCACAGCTTCGGACAGTTTAGCTCCAACACCTGGTGGTCCGAGGTGCCGGAAGACGATCCGTCGCCCACGCTGCAGCAGATGGGCGAAAAGGCGATTGAGCTTTTGAATGCCGACAACGAAAACGGCTTTTTCCTGATGATCGAAGGGGCGCATATCGACAAGAACTCCCACCGCACCGAGGAAGGTGTTGACTTCCCGAAAAAGATCTCCGACGCCGCGTGGGCGGTCAAGGGCTTCGACAACATGATCCGGACCGCCGTAGACTTTGCGAAAGCAGACGGGCACACCCTGGTGGTGATCACCGCCGACCATGAGACCGGCGACCTGTATATGGACAACGGCCGCTATACCTTCCATTCCGGTTCCCATACCGGCAAGAACGTGCCGCTGATCGTCTACGGCGCCGACGACCTGTTCAGCCCGGGCGAAGCGGTGGAAAACCGCAGCATTCCCGGACGCATTGCCGAAAAGCTCGGCTGGAACAAGCTCGCGTTCCCGGCGCTCAACGCCGGCAAAGTGCCGCAGGTGTTCTGGGCAATTCTCACGCTCAAGCCGCTGCGCGATCTGATTTTTAAAAAGTAACCCCCGACAAAAACGCCCGCCGTGCCAAAGCACAGCGGGCGTTTCGTTTGCGTTCCGTTTCAGCCGAGCAGTCCCTTTTTCAGCGCGATGTCGCCGCACTGGAAGCCGGCGCTTTCCACCGCCTTGCGGATCTCCTCCGCCGGCACCTCGTCCGCAACCGTGATCACGGCGCGGTTCTGCTCGTGGTCGGCCCTGGCTTTTTTCACGCCGGGCAGCGCGCACAGCGATTGTTCCACCGCCGCAGCGCAGTGGGAGCAATGCATCCCGGTGACAGTGATAATCTGTTTCATTTGCAGTCCTCCAGCTTTCAATGCCGTGCGCAGGAACACGCACAGCTGTTTTTTCGATTGGTATCGTACCGCATTTTGCGGCGTTTGTCAAGCGGCACGACGCAAAACTTTCTCGCAAAAGAATTGCGAAAACAATTGACTTTTCCCCCGTTTTATTGTATTTTTATTGGTAGACACCGAAATGATTGGGAGGCGCGCTTTTCATGAGTAAGAATATTAAAACAACTGCGCTTGTGCTCGTGCTGCTGCTGGCGTTTTTGTGCGGCTTTGGGCTGGGAAAGAACCGGGGCTTCAACCTCAACTTCAACACGAACCCCACCGGCACCACCGCCGCATCCGACACAAAGCAGGCAGACGCAACGACCGAACCGCAAAGCGATCCGGCTGACAAAGCGGCAGACAACACCCAAAAAGCCGCGGTCAAACCGGCGCCGACCAAAGCCCCAAAAACCGAAAAGGAAGCGGTTGCCGCCTTCAACAACGCAATCAACAGCGCAAAGCAGGCGGAGCATCTGACAATCGGCAAAACGCGCACGCTGGATCTGACGCTCGGCGACACCAAGCCCTCGCTTGCCAAAAAAGCAGTGACGTCTGCGCTGGAAAAAGCGATTCAGCCGGTGGATGAAACCTACACGGTGGACGCTGGCAGCAAGCAGACCGCCGAAGAGTTGCTCTCCCCCGCCGGCAGACTTGCCAATCTGAAGCTGAGCGGCGTTTCGTCGGCGAAGGCAAAGAAGACCGATACCGGCTACACCGTCACGATTAAGCTGAAGGAAGAAACGGCGAGCAGCACGGCGGATAAAACCGTGAACGCCAAAATGCACAACGCCTCCCTGACGCTTGTGAATTTGGCAGAGCTGAAGGCGTTCGGGCTGAAAGCCAAAGACGTCCGGCTGCAATACAGCGGCGCCGTCATCCGCCTGACGATTGACAAGCAAGGCAAGCTGACCGGCTATCAATACACCCTGCCGTTCACCGGCGAGATTTCCGGCAAGCATTTGTTCTTCCCCTTGCAGACGGCATTCGAAGGCAAGATCACCGAAAACGTCGTTCTGTCCTATTCGTAACCACCGGTTCAGGCAGCGTCCCGCGCGGACGCTGCTTTTTCATTACCGGTTGCAAAAAAACACAAATCCTGCGACAAAAAAGCAGAAAGCTCTTGACAAAACGTTTTTACCGTGTTACTATGTTAGCACACTAAAGTGCCGGACAAACCGGCGAAAGAAAAAGGAGATCATCTTATGAACAAAAAGCTCATCGCACTTGTGCTAGCAGCCGTTCTGGTCGTTGCCTGCTTCGCGCTTGCAGCCTGCGGCGGCAAAACCGAAACCACCGATCCGTCCGACACCGCTTCTTCCGACCTTGCCTATATCAAGGATAAAGGCACCCTCGTGATCGGCATCACCGATTTCGAGCCGATGGATTTCCAGAAGGAAGGCAGCGAGGAATGGGTCGGCTTTGACGCGGATCTTGCCAAGAAGTTTGCCGAATCGCTGGGCGTTCAGGCGGAATTCCAGCTGATCGAATGGGATTACAAGACCACCGAGCTCGACGGCAAAACCATCGACTGCGTCTGGAACGGCATGACGCTGACCGAAGAGGTCAAGGCGGCGATGGACTGCTCCAAGGCTTACCTCAACAACCAGCAGATCGTGATCGTTCCTGCCGACAAGGCTGCCGATTATCAGACCGCGGAAGCCTGCAAGGATCTGCAGTTTGCCGTTGAAAACGGCTCCGCCGGCGAAGAAGTTGCAACCGAGCTGGGCTACAAGATCACCGAGGTGGAAAACCAGGCAAGCGCGCTGCAGGAAGTGGCAGCCGGCACCTGCGACGCCGCCATCATCGACTCGCTCATGGCTTCCGCCATGGTGGGCGAAGGCACCAGCTACGCCAATCTGACCTATACGGTCGGTCTTAACGACGAAGAATACGGCGTCGGCTTCCGCAAGGGCTCCGATGTTGTGGAAGTCTTCAATGCGTTCCTTGACGCCGCCATTGCAGACGGCACCGTTGACACGATTGCCGAAACCTACAATGTGCAGGCTGCTTTGATCAAATAAGTCAGTCAAAAGTCCACGATCGGTTCCGGGGCGCCGCTTCGGAACCGTGTCTTTCTTTTTGAGGAGAAAACCATGTCACAGTTTTTTGAACAGTTCCCTGTGGTCTTTCAGTCGCTGAACGTCGGTTTTTTGCAAACGCTCAAGCTGTTTGGAGCAACGCTGCTCGGCGCGCTGCCGCTGGGACTGCTGATCTCCTTCGGCTCCATGTCGAAGTTTAAGCCTTTGAGCATCGTCACGCGGCTGATCGTCTGGGTGGTGCGCGGCACGCCGCTGATGATTCAGCTTCTGATCATCTTCTTTTTCCCGGGTCTCGTGTGGGGCAAGCCCATCTGGGGCGGCGGCGAAAGCGGACGCTTTCTGGCGGCGACGGTGGCGTTCATCATCAACTACGCGTGCTACTTTTCCGAGATCTACCGCGGCGGCATCCAGAGCATCCCCGTGGGACAGCACGAGGCCGCGCAGGTGCTCGGGCTTTCCAAATCGCAGACGTTTTTCCGCGTGGTGCTGCTGCAGGTGGTCAAGCGCATTGTGCCGCCGATGAGCAACGAGATTATCACGCTGGTCAAGGATACGTCGCTGGCGCGCATCATTGCGCTGCAGGAGATCATCTGGGCGGGTCAGTCGTTTATGAAGGGTTCGCACGGCATTGCCGGACAGATCTGGCCGCTGTTTTTCACCGGCGTGTACTATCTGCTGTTCAGCGGTCTGCTGACGATTCTGTTTAACCGGCTGGAAAAGAATCTCGATTATTTCAAGGTGTAAGGAGGCGGTACCGTGGCAATTCTGGAAGTGGAAAATATCCATAAATCCTTTGGCAAAACCGAGGTGCTCAAGGGCATTTCGTTTTCGCTGGAAAAGGGCAACGTGCTGTCGGTCATCGGCTCGTCGGGCAGCGGTAAAACCACCCTTCTGCGCTGCATCAACTTTCTGGAGACCGCCGACAGCGGACGCATCACCGTGGATGGCGACCCGATTTTTGATTCCGACGCGCAGGCTGCGCTGTCTCCCCGCGAACGCAGAGACAAGCAGCTCAAGATCGGTTTGGTGTTTCAGCAGTTCAACCTGTTCCCGCAGTACAACGTGCTGGACAACGTGATGCTCGCGCCGCGTCTCAGAGCAAAGGAACGCGAAGATTACAAGAAAAACAAAAAGCACATCATTGACGAGATCGAAGAAAAAGCAAAGGTGCTGCTCCATAAAATGGGTTTGTCCGACAAGCTGGACCATTATCCCTGCCAGCTGTCCGGCGGGCAGCAGCAGCGCGTGTCGATTGCGCGCGCGATGGCGCTTGAGCCGAAGATTCTCTTTTTCGACGAGCCGACGAGCGCGCTGGACCCGGAGCTGACGGGTGAAATTCTCAAGGTCATCCGGGAGCTCGCCGAGGAGCACATGACGATGGTCATTGTGACGCACGAGATGAACTTTGCCAAAGAGGTGTCGGACCACATCGTGTTTATGGATCAGGGCGTGATTGCCGAGGAGGGACGCGCCGAGGATCTGTTTGAAAACCCGCAGTCGGAACGGCTGAAGGCGTTCCTCAACAATCTGAAAAACTGAACCGGAAGGACTGCCGCGGCAGTCCTTTTTTCACGGCGCTTGCAATACGGCGCCTTTTTTGCTATACTGAGTAAAACGAACGAAAGGAAGCGATTTTATGAAACTGCGCAAATGGGCGGCGCTGCTGCTCGTTTTGGTCAGCGTGCTGCTGCTGTTTGCCGGCTGTTTCGGGATGCAGGGTCCGGACGAACCATACAGCGACCCGTCCGCACAGTCCGCAACCGCCGCGCCCACACAGACCAAGGCACCCACGCAGGAAGCGCCTGCCGACACGCGCACAACCTCGCCGCCGGAGGCAACGCTCGACGAAAACGGCACCTACACCTCCAAAAAGGACGTGGCGCTGTATATCCACCTTTACGGTCACCTGCCGCAGAATTTCATTACGAAAAAGCAGGCGCAAGACCTCGGCTGGTCGGGCGGCAGTCTGGAAAGATTTGCCCCGGGCAAATGCATCGGCGGCAGCCGCTTCGGCAACTATGAAGGGCTGTTGCCGGACGCGCCGGGACGTTCTTACACGGAATGCGACATTGACACGCTGGGCAAAACGAAGCGCGGCTCCAAGCGGATTGTCTTTTCCAACGACGGGCTGATCTACTACACCGACGACCACTATAAGAGCTTCACGCTGCTGTATGGGGAGGAATCATTTTGACCTACGTGTTTATTGACGGCGAAAAGATTCAGACAAACGACGATCTGCACGCGGCGTTTGCTGCTTCGATTCCCCTGCCCGACTGGTACGGCAACAATCTGGACGCGCTGCACGACGTGCTGACGGACCTGCCGCAGCCCATCGGTGTGATTGCGGTGAATCTGACGCTTTTGCAGCAGCATTTGGGACGCCGCTGCGGCGGCTTTTTGCGGCTGATGCGCGAGCTGAACGCGCAGAACGTGATCCGGTTTTGTCCGTTCGCGTTTGATGAGATCCAAACAAACGAAGGCTGAACCATCGCTTTCTTTTGATTCTTTTCTTTCCCGCGAAAGAAAAGAATTGAACAAGTCCAGTAAAAACGGACAATAGAAAAAAGAACCCTCCTATGATACAATGGAAGAAAGTATCGTAGGAGGAATTTTTATGGCAAGAGGATACCGGCATATGCCAGTTCGTTTCTTAAAACTAAGTTTGTGTCATAGAGGGGTTCTTTTGTGCTGTCCGTACATTTTGGGGCAGTTCACTCTCACGGACGGGTGTTTTGCTGTTCACTATTGACTGTCGACTGTTGACTGACGACTGACGACTGTCGACTTATTCAACCGTCACCGACTTCGCCAGGTTGCGCGGCTTGTCGATATCGCAGCCGCGGCTGCGGGCGGTGTAGTAGCTGAGCAGCTGCATGGGCAGCACCTCGAGCGTGACGGCAAAGAGCGGATTGGTTTCGGGAATCAGCAGCCGGTAGTCCACTTCACCCATGGCGCCGGTATGGTCCGCGGTGGAAACCGCCAGCACCCGGGCGCCGCGCGCCTTCACTTCCTTGATATTGCTCATGGTCTTCGGAAACACGTCGCTGCACGCGGCGAGCGCCACAACCAGCGTCCCCTGCTCAATCAGCGAGATGGTGCCGTGCTTGAGCTCGCCGGCGGCGTACGCCTCGGAATGGATGTAGCTGATCTCCTTGAGCTTGAGCGACGCCTCCATCGCGCAGGCATAGTCGAGGTTGCGCCCGATGAAATAGGCGTGCTCCAGCGGAATGAACATCTGCGAAAGGTCCTTGATCTGCGTGTCGCACTGCGTGAGCGTCTCTTGAATCTTGGCGGGCAGCGCTTCCAGCTCCGACACATACGCGCGGCGCGCTTCCGCACACAACAAGCCGCGTTTTTCCGCAAGATAACCGGCGATCAGATAGAGCACCGCCACCTGCGACGAATACGCCTTCGTGGTCGCCACGGCGATTTCGGGTCCGGCGTGGGTATAGATCACGCTGTTTCCCTCGTTGGCGATGGACGAGGAAACCACGTTGACGATGCACAGCGTTTTGCAACCGCGGTCGTTGGCGAGCCGCAGCGCCGCAAGCGTGTCGGCGGTTTCGCCGCTCTGGCTGATCACGATGACCAGCGTGTGTTCGTCGAGCACCGGGTCGCGGTAGCGGAACTCGGAGGCAATGTCGATCTCCACCGGCAGCCGCGCCAGCTTTTCCATCACGTATTTGCCGACAGCGCCGGCGTGGTACGCCGAGCCGCACGCCACGATGGCCACGCGCTGCAGAGCGCGGATATCGGCATCCGACAGATGGAAGTCTTCAAACACGATCTCTTTGTCGGCGCTGATGCGCGGCGACACCGTGTCGGCAAATGCCTGCGGCTGCTCCATGATCTCCTTGAGCATAAAATGCTCATAGCCGCCCTTCTGCGCGGCGGACAGGTTCCAGACGATGCGCGTGGGTTGCTTTTCCACCGGGACGCCGGTCTTGTCATAGAAGACGGCGCCGTCCTTTGACACCAGCGCGGTCTCGTGACCGTCGAGGTAACACACATCGTTTGTATGCTCCAGAATGGCCGTCACATCGGAGCCGATGAACGTGCCGGTTTCGCACACGCCGAGCACCAGCGGACTGCCCCAGCGCGTGCAGACGATCTGATCGGGAAAGTCGCTGCACAGCACGCAGATGGCGTAGGCGCCCTCCAGCAGCGCCGTCACCTTGCGCACGGTGGACACAAAGCCGCCGTCGTATTCCCGGTCGAGCAGATGGGCAATCACCTCGGTGTCGGTTTCGGAGCGGAAAACAACGCCGTCCGCCTGCAATTCGGCTTTGAGCTGCAAATAGTTTTCGATGATGCCGTTATGTACCACGCAAAAGCGCCCGCTGGCGCTTGGGTGCGGGTGGGCGTTGGCGTCGCTGGGCTTGCCGTGGGTTGCCCAGCGCGTGTGACCGATGCCGACCGTGGCGGGGCTTTGATGCTCCGACGCCACCAGCGACGAGAGGAAGCTGATGCGTCCGCGCGTTTTGGTGATGCGCAGGGCGCCGTTTTCCACCACGGCGATGCCCGCGGAGTCATAGCCGCGGTATTCCAGCTTTTCCAAGCCGTCCAATAAATACGGGACCGCACGGTTGACACCGGCGTATCCGACGATTCCACACATAAAACAATCTCCCTTGTTGCATTCGGCGTTCCGTTTTCAGTATAAGACGCCTGACAGGAAGATTATACCTGTTTTCTCCGAAGAAATCCACCTTCCGGCGGAAAGTTTACATACCCTTCACATCGCCGCAACAGATCGTGCCAATAACGAAAAAAGCAGCCCCACAGGGCTGCTTTTCTGTTGACGAAAGACTGTTGTCTCTCGACTGAATTACACACCGCCGCCGACAGAACCGTCCCAGGTATCCACGTCGGTTGCCTTCTTTTCTTCTTCGTCAAACCAGCGAACCGTGACAGCCTTGGTCTCGGTGAAGAAGCGGAACGCATCCTTGCCCAGGCAGTGCAGATCGCCGAAGAAGGACTTCTTGTGACCCGTGAACGGGAACACGCCCACCGGCACGGGGATGCCCACGTTGACGCCGGTCATGCCGCCGTCGGTGCGCTTGGTGAATTCACGGGCATAGTAGCCGCTCTGGGTGAAGATGACGGAGCCGTTGGCAAACGGATTGCGGTTCATCAGCGCAAGACCTTCTTCAAAGTTCTTGACGCGCTTGATGCAAAGCACGGGTCCGAAGATCTCCTGCGTGCCGACAGTCATTTCCTCGGTCACGTTGTCGAGAATCGTCGGTCCGATATAGAAGCCGTTTTCATAGCCTTCCACTTTGCAGTCGCGACCGTCGAGAACCATGGTTGCGCCCTCTTCCAGACCCTTGTTGATCCAGCCGAGCACACGCTCCTTGTGTTTTGCGGAAACCACGGGACCGAGCTTGCTGTCCGGCTCATAGGCGGGACCGACCTTCAGCTCGCTGGCGTATTGCTTGATCAGCGCAACCAGCTTGTCGGCGATGGATTCCTGCGCCACGACGACGGGCAGCGCCATGCAGCGTTCACCCGCGCAGCCGAACGCGGAGTTGATGATGCCGCGTGCCGAGCGTTCCAGCGCAGCGTCTTCGAGCACGAGCGCGTGGTTTTTCGCTTCGCACAGGCACTGCACGCGCTTGCCGTTGGCGGCAGCGGTGGAATAGACGTGCAGACCGACCTTGGTCGTACCCACGAAGGTGATGCCGCGGATGTCGGGATGTCTGAGGAAGATGTCGGCTTCCACACGCGAGCAGGTCACAAGGTTCACAACGCCCTTCGGCAGACCGGCTTCGACCAGCAGTTCGGCAAGACGCATGGCGGTCATCGGGGTCATGGACGCAAGCTTGAGGACGATGGTGTTGCCCGCAGCGATGCAGCAGGGCGTCATCCAGCCCATGGGAATCATGCCCGGGAAGTTGAACGGCACGATGCCGGCAAACACGCCGACCGGCTCGTAATAGAGCGTGGTGTCATAGCCCGAAGAGGTGTCGCGCATGGCGTCGCCGAGGGTCAGCGACGGCGCGGACAGCGCCAGCTCCACCGGCTCCTTGACCTTCAGGATGTCGCCCTTCGCTTCGGCGAGCACCTTGCCGTGCTCCACCGCGCAAAGCGTTGCCAGCTCGTCCATGTGCTCGATCAGCAGTTCGCGGAATTTATACAGCACCTGCACGCGCTTCATCACAGGGGTGTTGGACCAGGCGGGGAAGGCGGCCTTTGCCGCAGCGATTGCTTCTTCCACTTCCGCCTCGGTGCAGCACGGGGTCTGCGCGATCACTTCGCCGGTGCTGGGATTATAAACGTCCATATATTTTTCCGTCTTGGACGTTTTCCATTCGCCGTTTGCAAAATACTTGAGTTGTTTGATTTCTGCCATAATCAGCATCTCCTTTGGATAAAAGATTACCTTTTAATATTAAGCCATTTTTGAGAAAAAATCAATAGCTATCGGCGAAAAAAGCAGACCGGAGCCGTTTTTCCGCGCCTTTCCGCTTGTGCGGAAGATGATCTGATATTTTAAAGAACAAATGTTCGTTTTTCTCTTGACAAATTTGCCCTTTGCCTCTATAATAGAAGATGAAAACGAGCCGCATCGTTTTCGGGGAAGGCTGCCGCACCTCCCGTTTTTTTTGCGCTGTGTAAAAACAGCGTTTTATTTTTTTGTTTCGGAGGGACCTATGCGAATCATACCCATTCAAGTATCGGGCAAAGTTGCGCTTTGCCCCAAACGCTATCTCATCTCCTCCAACAGCGACTACGCGCTGCAGTTTACGTTCGACAGCGACTGGGACGCGGTGCCGGTGAAAACCGCCCGTGTGCTGTTTGACGATCAGTGCGTGGATCTCGTCTTTACCGGCAACACGGTTGCGCTGCCGAAGATTCCGCCCTGCACAACGCTGAGCGTCGGCGTTTTCAGCGACACACTTGCCACCACCGCAGCCGAGCTCGGCTGCATCGTCTCCGTGGCAGACAGCGACTGCACCGTGCTCGACGCGCTGCAGGATACCCAGTATACCCAGCTGTTTGCGCTGCTCAACGCCATGGCAAACAAGCAGATTGCCGCGCTCTCGCTGCAGGGCGACACGCTGACGCTCACGTTTTCCGACGAAAGCACGCAGACCGTTTCCATCGCCGCGCTGCGCGGACCGGCGCTGCTGCCGCCGCCGCTGACGGTGGACGAGGGCAAAGTGGCGGCGATTGAAAACGGCGTGTGGACCGCCAAAGCGCTGCCGAACGCCAACACGATCATCACCGCATGGATGGACGCCAACTTTGCCGCCTATTGCGTCAGAAACGGCGTTGCCACCCTGCCGGCGGAAGGGGTGAGCTTCTGATGGCAGACTACCGTGTTTCCAAAGAGCAGCTCACTGCCGTTGCCGCCGCAATCCGCCAAAAGGGCGGCACCAACGACCCGCTTCGCTTTCCGGACGGTTTTACATCCGCCATTGCCGCGCTGGCAACCGGCGGCGCAGACACCGCGGACGCCACCGCAACCGCCGCCGATATTCTGGCGGGCAAGAGCGCCTATGCAAACGGGCAGAAGCTGATCGGCACCCTCGTGCCGGACGGCTACCAGATTCTGACCGGCAACGTCAATGCAGAGGAGCCGACGATGGATTTCTTTTTTGAAGATCTTCCGTTTATGCCCGAGGGCGCGTTTATCTATCACAAGGCAGGAAACAACGCCGGGTATTACATCACCGGAGAAAAGCTGCTGCTGTTCGGCATCGGCACCATTGCCGGCAGGGACAATTCCGGGCTGACGTGGGAGCGACGCCTTGCCGCCGCAGCCAGACTCGAAACCACGTCGTTCTTTGTTCTGTGGCATGAGGACATGCTGATTCTCACCTGTGAAGCGTATTACAACGGACCCTACGGCTATCTGATCTGGGGCAAATAAGGAGGCGGTCTGATGAAAGATCCATTGATCTATCCCTTCCGGGTCATGCGCATCACGCAGCGGTATGACGGCCGCACGAGCCATCTGCCCCACACAACCGGCACGCCGAAGGATTATCCCATTGACGAAGCCGGCGCAGACGGCGGCAGAGACCCGGTCTTTGCGCCGTGCGATTGTGTGATCAGGCGGATCTGGGGTGTCGGCACCGGCGGCGTCAACACGCTCTGGATTGAAAGCTGCGGCAAGGTTGCGCTTGCAAACGGCAAGCGCACGCAGATCACCATGCAGCTCACACATCCGAACGACAGCGATCTGCAGCGTCTGCAGGTCGGACAGACGATTCAAAAAGGCAGCGTGCTGTGTCTGGAAGGCAGCGACGGCGCGAGCGGCAACCATCTGCATCTTTCCGTCGGCACCGGCAAAATGAAGGGCAACGGCTGGGTCCGCAACAGCTGCGGCAAGTGGGTGTTGACAACAACCGGCAAACCGCTGAAGCCCGAGCAGGCGTTTTTTGTGGACCGCGCGTTTACCAGTGTACGCGACAATGCAGGACTCGCCTTCGCTTCGCTGCACAGCGGCACCCGCAGCTGCACGTTTCGTGTGACGGCGCCGCTGCTGCGGGTGCGTACCGGACCGGGCACAAGCTATCCCGCTTTGCCGTTTGCGGCGCTGAGCGCCGACGCGCAGGCGCAAATTTTCCGCCTGCACGGCAAATCTGCCGATGGCTATGTCAAGGGCGTGCTGTTCACGGCCGTTGAAATTCAGAACGACTGGGCAAAAACGGCGTCCGGCTGGGTATGCCTGCGGTATTGCGAGGCGGCGGCATGACGGATACGGTGATCGTTTCGCTCATCTCGCTGGCAGGCACCCTGTGCGGCACCTTCGGCGGGATTCTGGCGTCGGGCAAGCTGACGAACTACCGCATTGCCCAGCTGGAGCAAAAAGTGGAAAAACACAACCATCTGGTGGAGCGCACCTACTGTCTGGAAAAATCGCAGCAGCTCACGGAGGAGCGTCTGCGCGTGGCGAACCACCGGATCAGCGATCTGGAACGGAAGGAGGAACAACCATGGAATGGAACTGGAGCCTGATTGCAAACGCGGCGGTCACGCTGCTGTGCACGGCGATTCTGGCGTTCTGCGTGCCGGTGCTCAAAGCGAAGCTCGGCGAAGAAAAGCTGGATAAGCTGCAAAACTGGATTGCCGTCGGCGTGCAGGCCGCCGAGCAGCTGTTTGGCAGCGGCGACGGACAACGCAAAAAGGAATACGTGCTTTCGCTCTTGCTGAGCCAGGGGCTGGTCCGCGATGTGGACGCAGTCACGGCGCTGCTGGAGAGTGAAGTTTATCAGATGAACCGGTAAAGACAAAACAGCCGGGCAGTCCGCAGGGACTGCCCGGCTGTTGCCGTTCGGATAAAGATTCATGATTTGCTGCGTTTGATTTTGCCCACGATATAATCCGTGCCGACGTCTGCGGCGAGGCGGAACGGACCGTCCGCGCCGGAATCCCAGATGTGCAGATATGCCACGGCGGTCTGCGTGCCGAACCACGTCTTGTACGGATAGATGATATAGAACAGACCGGACCCGGCGTAGTCGAAGCCCTTGGTGCCGAACGAGGTCCGCCAGCCGTAGATGTCGTGCGCCTTGTCGTATTCACCGGCCTGATAGAATGAGAGCACGTTGCCCTCCACACCAGCCTTCTGCCCTTTCAGCTGCACGCGCTGCGGCGCAACCTCCGCGTCGATGGCAAAGACATGGAACGGTTGAAACGAGGATTTCACCATCTTGTAGGTGCTCAGAATCCAGATGCGCAGCTCGTCGAAATAGGTCATGGTCTGAATGCCGTACAGCGTGTTGCCGGTATACAAAAAGTATTTGCCGCTGCCCTTTTCCGGACCGCTCTTGTGGGCGCCGCCGCTTTGTCCGGGCACGGCTTTGCCGTAGGTATCCCACCAGCCGTCCACGTCGTACTGCACCAGCACCTGATAGTCGTTGTCGCGGCGCTTTTCGTTGCCGGCAATGATATAGCCCGCGGTCAGCAGCTTTTTGCCTTTGCCCTCTTTCCTGAACGACGGACCGAACGAAAGCGCGTCGATGCCCGTGCATCCGAACCGGTGGTCGGCGCTGTCGGCGGCGGCTTCAAATTTGCCGTTGCCGTTGACGTCATAGCGGTAGTCGGTATCCACCGCCTTGAGATAGACGCTGCGCGCCACACGCGTATCCTGCCAGCTCAGGTCGGTCTTGGTGATGCGCTTCGTGTCAAACATCACGATGTAAAAGCCCGCGCGTCCGGTCGGATAGTAGCTGCAGTAAAGATAGCCGTCGCCGCCGAGCGCAAGGTCGCCCAGATGCCCCTCAAAACCGCTGACCGTGCCGAGCACATGCCCCTCCATATCGCATTTGACAAGGATGGACGTATAGGAATAATAGACCACGCTGCGCGCGGAATCGACGGCAATGCCCTGGCAGTGCTTGACGTCCCAGTCGCCGCCCATCAGCGAGAGCGGCAGCAGGTCGATCAGCGTCAGGTTATCCAGATCGATCACCGGCGCCTGGGTCACCGGCGGTTCGGTGGTGGTCGGCGCAGCGGTTGTGGTTTCTTTTGTGGTGGACGGCGCGGTCGTTGTGGTTACGGTGGTGTTATAGGACACGCTGACGTCCGGAATGGTGGTTGTTACGGGGCGCTGCTGCTGAAAAACAAGAAACGCCCCGACCGCCGCTGCCAGAAGCAGCAGAACGATTGCAAGAGTTGCGATTCGTTTTTTCAATCGCCTCCCACCTTTCTGTTAAAACTCGGGGTAAAAAAATTGCCAAGAGATCTCCCTTGCGGAAAGCGCCCCTTGACAATTCCTTCTCTTTCACTCAGGCAAGGATTTCGCCCATCAGACCCGGCGTGCAGCCGGCAGCGTTGGATTCATCGGTGTCGATATGCATGGCAAGCGCGTAGTTCTTGCTCACGCGGACGACCACGTCGCCGAAGATCAGCGAACGCTCGGGTGTGTCGACCTTGACCGAGACGATCTGCTTGTCAACAAGACCGTATTTTTCCGCGTCTTCCGGCGTTGCGTGGATGTGGCGCTTGGCGATGATGACGCCGTCCTCCAGTTCCACCTCGCCCTTCGGACCGACAATCTTGCAGCCTGCGCTGCCCTTGAGATCGCCGGACTCACGGATCGGCGCCTTCACACCGATGGCGCGTGCGTCGCCGGCGGAGAGCTCCACCTGCGTTTCCGGACGGACGGGACCGAGAATCGACACGGCGGGGAAGCTGTTTTTCGGACCGATGACCTGCACGCGTTCTTCACACGCAAACTGACCGGGCTGCGAAAGATCTTTCTTATGGGTCAGCTCATAGCCTTCGCCGAACAGGATGTTAAGCACGCGGCGGCTGACGTGAACGTGACGCGCGGATGTTTCGAGCAAAACGGGTTTCTGCATAGTTTTGTTCCTCCCAAGAAAACTCATACTGTTGCTGCAAAGCGCAGTCTTGGTTTATTTTACAACAAAATCCCGCGAAATTCAACTGCCTTGCAAAATTTTTTGCACATTGCAGAAAAATATGCTATAATCCATACAGACAACCGTGAAAGGAGATGTTCCCCATGCCGGACGCCATGGCGCTTTTGCAGGCGCAATGCAGTGCCTGCCGGAACTGTCCGCTCGGCAAAACGCGCACGAACCTTGTGTTCGGCGTCGGATCGCCGACGGCAAAGATTCTGTTTGTGGGTGAAGGACCGGGCGAGCAGGAGGATCTGCAGGGCGAACCGTTCGTCGGCAAAAGCGGGCAGCTGCTCGACAAGTACCTCTCGCTGATTGATCTTGACCGCACCGGCGGCAAAATCTATATTGCCAATATCGTCAAATGCCGACCGCCGCACAACCGCGACCCGCAGCCCGAAGAGAGCGAAGCGTGTTTGCCGTGGCTGCGGCAGCAGGTGCGTATTTTGCGTCCGCAGATTATCGTGTGCCTCGGGCGCATTGCGGCGCAGCGGCTGATGGACCCGAATTTCCGCGTAACAAGGGAACACGGGCAGTTTCGCGAAAAGGGCGGCATCTGGTTTATGGGCACGTTCCACCCGGCGGCGCTTTTGCGGAGCGGAGCGCAAAAGAAGGACGCGCTTGCCGATTTCCAGGCGCTGCGCGAAAAAATGGCGCAGCTCAACCTGACGGACGGGGGCTAAAATGCGCAAAGGCACTTGCATTTTCCGGGAATCAATGGTATCATTTCAGTGGGTCGTGCCAGGCACGGCGCACTGATTTTTTCAGCAAAGGAGAACCTGTATGGCTAAGTAGAAAAAAGCTGCACCGGATACGCCGCAGCATCCGAACAAAATCGGTATCAAAGAGGGCATGGGCTACATGCTCGGCGACGCCGGCAACCTGTTCGTGCTGACCTACGTTTCCTATTGTCTGAAGCTGTTTCACACCGACGTGCTCGGCTTTTCCGGCACAAAATCCGCACGGCTGTTTTTGTTTACGCGGCTTTGGGACGCGATCAACGACCCGCTGTGGGGCATGGTCGTTTCCAAGCGCAAGCCCTCGAAGGACGGCAAGTTCCGCCCCTATCTCAAATGGGTCTGCGTGCCGCTCGGCATTTCGGCGCTGCTTTGCTTTGTAGACTTTTCCAAATTCACCAGCAACCAGATTCTGATCACCGTGCTCGCCTACGTGACCTATATTGCGTTCGGCATGCTCTATACCGGCATGAACATCCCGTTCGGCTCGCTCGCGTCGGTCATCACCGACGACCCCGACGGGCGCACCCTGCTGTCGACGTTCCGTTCCATCGGCGGCGGCATCGGCGGCGCTGCGCCCCTTCTGGTTGCGCCCCTTGTGATCTACGTGAAAACGGTCAACACCGCCGGTGAAACGGTCAAGGTTGCAAGCGGCACCCGCATGCTGCTGTTCGGCGTGGTGATGGCGATTCTGTCGATCACGTTCTATCTCTGGTGCTACAAGGCGACCAAGGAGCGCGTGCCCTCGGAGGAGGACCCGAACGTCGACCTCAAAAAGACGTATCTCGGACTTTTGAAGAGCCGCCCGTTCGTTTCTGTGGCGCTCGCAGGCATCCTGATCAGCGGTCAGCTGCAGTTTGCGTCGCTCAACCAGTATCTGTTCAAAAACTACTTTGAAAACCCGAATCTCTCCGTGGTGGGCACCATGGCGAACTATGCGCCCATGGTCATCATGATTTTGCTCACGCCGAAGCTGGTCAAGCGCTTCGGCAAAAAGGAGCTGGCAGGCACCGGTTCGTTCTTTGCCGCCGCCGCGGCCGTGGCGATGTTCTTTGTGACGCCGCACCTGGAGCGTCTGACCGTGGCGCCGATCGTCTTCTTCATTCTGCTGTTTGTCATCGGCTTCGGCTACTCGTTCGTGTCCATCACCAACTGGGCGGTCGTTGCGGACGTGATCGACTATCAGGAATACAAAACCGGACTGCGCAACGAGAGCGCGATCTATGCCGTTTATACCTTCTGCCGCAAGCTGGGACAAACCCTCGCCGACGTGGGCGGCATGGTTTTGCTTGAAAAGTTCGCCGGCTACGACGGCGCAACCATGAGCAATCTTGCCTATATCGACCTGCCCGCCAGAAGCCATCTGGTGCATACGGTCTCCGACGGCATTCTGTTCATGTGCACACTGATTCCCGCCATCGTCTATACCCTCGTGTGGGCGCTGATGCAGTTCGGCTATCCGCTGACCAAAGAACGCCTGGAGCCGATCTACGCCTATATGCGCGAAAAGCGCGGCGAAGCGGAAGCGCAGGGCGTAACCGCGTAACAACACCCGAAACGCCGCACCCAGATTCGGTCCGGATGCGGCGTTTGTGCAAGGACGGTTTTTGAAGAAAGGCAGGTTTTGATCATGGAAGAAAAAAAGCCCGGGCTGCAGAAGGCGCTGCGCGTGCTGTCTGTGGTGCTGCTGATCGGCAGCGTGCTCGCGTTTTTGTTTGTGGCATTTACCTTTATTATGGCGTTTTTTGTCGGCGGTCAGATCATCACCGACGGCACGGGACTGATGCGGTTTTTCCTGAAAGCCACCGCCGGCGGTCAGCGACCGATTGCCGCAGGCAGATTCGCTTATGCCGGCATGCCGGCGCTTGCCGCAGTGGTCTGTTTTCTGCTGTATTGCTGCGTGCTGATTTCCTATTTGTACAAGCGCAAGAAGCACGGCGCCGCGTTTTCCGGCGCCCGCGGTCATCTGATCGCGCTGTGCGTGCTCTCTTTGCTCAGCATTGCCGTTCCGCTCGTGCTGTGGGCGCTGTTTCAGCCGATCGTGACCGGCAGCGGCTTCTTTGCCCTGCAGATGCCGAACCCGATTCCCGGCTGCTTGCTGCTGGCGCTGACCGTGCTCGGCACGGTTCTTTCCGGACGGGCACCGCAGCTGCCGCAATCTGACGAAGATGACGGAGGACAACCGGTATGACGACAATTGTTTACACTTCCAATACCGGCACCACCCGCCGCTATGCCGAGCTGCTTGCGGAAAAAACAGGACTCCCCTGTCTGCCGCTCGCGGAACTGGAAACCGCCGAAACCGATGACGTTGTGTTCCTCGGCTGGGTCTTCGGCGGCGACATTCAGGGGCTGGGACAGATGAAAGAAACCGGCTTGCCGCTGCGCGCGGTCGGCGCGGTGGGCATCATGGAGCAGGACAAGGAATCGGTCCGCGAAAAGAACTGCCCCGATCTGCCGTTTTACTTTTTGCCCGGCGCGTTCGATCTCAAAAAGCTCAAAGGCATCTATAAGCTGATGGCCGGCATGATTGCCAAGGTGATCAAAAGCAAAATGAAGGAGCAGCCGCAGGCAGAAAACGAAAAGATTCTCGGCTTCTTTGCAGACGGCATCGATCTGTTTGACGAAGCGGCGCTGTCTCCGCTGGTGGAGCTGCTGACCGCATAACAGGCATAGAACAGCCGCCGTATCCGTTCGGGTACGGCGGCTGTTTTTTTAGGGTTACTGATACAACGGATAGGCTGCGCAAAGCTTGTCAACCTGCGCCTGAATATGTTCCTTTTGCGCGTCGAAATCTTTGGCTGCAAGGGCGATCAGTTCGGCAATCTTGTCCATATCCTGCTCGTTCATGCCGCGCGTGGTGAGCGCCGCGGTGCCAAGCCGCAGACCGGAGGTGACAAACGGCTTTTCGGGGTCGTTCGGAATCGCGTTCTTGTTGGTCGTGATGCCCACTGCGTCCAGCCGGTGTTCGAGCTCTTTGCCGGTCAGATGGACCGAGCGCAGATCGAGCAGGCACAGGTGGTTGTCCGTGCCGCCGGAAACAAGGTCAATACCGCGGGACATCAGCCCGTTTGCCAGTGCTTTGCAGTTTTTGACGATCTGTGCGCCGTAGGCTTTGAACGACGGCTGCAGCGCTTCGCCGAAGCAGACAGCCTTGGCGGCAATGATGTGCATGAGAGGACCGCCCTGGTTGCCCGGGAAGATCGCTTTGTTGATGGCGGGACCGTATTCCGCTTTGGCGAGAATCAGACCGCCGCGCGGACCGCGCAACGTCTTATGGGTCGTGGTGGTCACAATGTCGGCATAGGGCACGGGATTCATGTGCACGCCCGCCACGATCAGACCGGCGATGTGCGCCATATCGACCAGCAGCAGCGCGCCCACTTCATCCGCGATTTCGCGCAGACGCTTGAAGTCGATTTCTCTGGGATAGGCCGACGCGCCGGCAACGATCATCTTCGGCTGCTCGCGCTTTGCCGTTTCCAGCAGTGCGTCGTAGTCGAGAAAGCCGTTTTCGTCCACGCCGTAGGGTACGAAGTCATAAATCTTACCGCTGGCGTTCACGGGTGAGCCGTGGGTCAGATGACCGCCCTCGGCGAGGGACATGCCAAGCACCTTGTCGCCGGGCTTGAGCACAGCGGCATAGGCGGCAAGGTTTGCCTGCGAGCCGGAGTGCGGCTGCACGTTGGCATATTCGGCGCCGAACAGCGCCTTGGCGCGCTCGATGGCGATGTTTTCCACGATATCCACACATTCGCAGCCGCCGTAGTAGCGCTTGCCGGGATAGCCCTCGGCGTATTTATTGGTCAGCACGCTGCCCATCGCCGCCATAACGGCGGGAGACACGATGTTTTCGGAAGCGATCAGCTCCAGCTTGTGCTGCTGGCGTTTGAGTTCGAGCGCCAT
>JAEEGL010758758.1_pt1 | contig 29319 bp, 25 predicted proteins | sample 9134231 | NCBI WGS metagenome assembly JAEEGL01 (sample SAMN16246548, study PRJNA631951) | gut metagenome | biome: gut microbiome; feature: rumen; material: fiber-attached | host: Bos | place: Iran: Karaj | collected 2018-10 | reverse complement strand
CTATGGCAGATTCTTTAGCTGATCTTGAATACATGCGCAGCAGCTTCATGGCAAATGTTTCTCACGATTTAAGATCTCCGATGACAAGTATATCCGGATTTATTGATGGTATTTTGGATGGAGCCATACCTCCTGAAAAACATGCTTATTATCTAGGATTAATTCAACAAGAAGTTAAACGTTTATCCAGACTTGTTTCAGACTTGCTCGACATTTCAAGACTCGAGTCGGGAACAAAGAAGTTTGATTGTTCACCATTTGATATAACCGAGACAACAAGATTGATTCTTTTGACATTCGAATCAAGGATTGATGATAAGAATCTTGATGTTGAATTTGTTGCTCCGGAAGATAAACTGTTTATCAATTCAGATAAAGATGCAATCTATAGAGTCCTCTACAACCTTTGTGACAATGCAGTAAAGTTCTCAAAAGAAAAAGGGAAACTTTCAATCACTTTAGTTGACCACAAAGATACTGATACTGTTTCTGTATCAGTATTCAATGAAGGTGTGGGAATAACTAAGGAAGATCTTCCACATATATTCGATAGGTTTTACAAGAGCGATAAGAGCCGTGGATTGGACAAACAAGGAACGGGTCTTGGATTATACATAGCGAAGACGACAGTTGAAGCACTTGGAGGAAATATCTCCGTTGAAAGTGAGTATGGTAAGAATTGTTGTTTCACTATCGAAATGAAAAAGCAAATCAATAGGGGGAAAAATGAAGTATAAAGTTGCACCTTCGTTATTAGCTGCAGACTTTTCCTGCATAAACGAAGAAATATCAAAGGTTGAAAAAGCCGGTGCAGACTTATTGCATCTGGATGTCATGGACGGAGTGTTTGTAAATAACATTTCTTTTGGCATTCCTGTAATTAAGACAATCAGAAAATGCACCAAACTTCCTTTTGATGTACATCTCATGATAATTGACCCAATTAAATACATTGACCAGTTTGTGGATGCAGGAGCTGATTCAATCTCTTTTCATTACGAAGCTTGTTCAAATCACGAAGAAGTTATTGATAGAATTAAATCACATGGCAAGAAAGCTTGTTTGGCAATAAGCCCTGAGACATCGGCTGAAGTGGCAAGAAAATTTAAAGATAAACTGGACATGTTGCTCATTATGACAGTCAGACCAGGTTTTGGAGGTCAGAAACTGATAGAGAGTACATTGGAAAACATAAAAATAGCAAAAGATATTTCAAGAGAAACAGGTTATAGAATCCCTGTTCAAGTTGACGGAGGAATAAACCGAGAAACTTTGCATTTGGTAACTGAAGCTGGAGCAGAAATAATCGTCGTTGGAAATGCAATCTTCTCATCAGATAATCCAAAAGAAGTTATCGATTACTTGAAAGAAGGAAAATAATTCAAACATGGAAAACAACGGAAATGATTTGATTTTCAACATCTCATCTAAGCTAAAAGAGAATTGTTGTTCTCAGGATTTGTTTGAAATTAATTGTAAACACAACTATCCGTCCAGAGACGTAATTATCAAACTGATAAAAGATTTAAGGCGTCTTCTTTTTCCTGGTTATTTCGGAAAAGAAACATTATCGGTTTTTGATGATTATTCAATTCCTCTTTTGCAAGAGATCAGAGAAGAATTACGTGAGCAAATTATAGTTGCTTTAAGATTTGACAAGTGCTCGGAGATTAGCGAAGAAGAGATAAATGCTAAGGCAGAAAGCACATGTGATCACTTTATAAGTTCTTTGCCCCAGATTCAAAAAGTTTTATTCACCGATGTTGAGGCAATATATCAAGGAGATCCTGCTGCGCAATCAAAAGCTGAGGTCATAACATCGTATCCTGGCACTTTGGCTATATTTGTATACAGATTGGCTCACGTTCTATATCTTGAAAAAATACCTGCCATACCAAGACTAATGAATGAATATGCTCACAGCAGAACCGGAATAGATATTCACGCCGGCGCTGAAATAGGCAGTTATTTCTTCATAGACCATGGAACAGGAATAGTTATAGGCGAGACCACTGTAATAGGTGATCACGTCAAGATATATCAAGGAGTAACACTTGGAGCTCTTTCAACGAGAAGAGGTCAGGAACTTGCGGGAATAAAAAGACATCCTACAATTGGTAATTACGTTACTATTTATTCCGGTGCTTCCATACTTGGTGGAGAGACAATTATTGGCGACAACGTAGTTATAGGAGGAAATAGTTTTATCACGAAATCTATTTCTTCTGATTCAAAGGTTTCAATGAAATCATCTGAATTGCTAGTTAAATCACAAGAGTCATCTAAGAAAAAGATAGATACAATCATATTTGATCTTGATGGGACGCTACTTGATACAGCAGATGATTTGATGAATAGTTTGAATAGAGTACTTTTTGAGTATAATTATCCACAGATTGATGCAGATAGAACAAAGAAATGCCTGGGGAATGGAATAAAAAAGTTTGTTGAACTTAATGTTCCCGGAGGCACCGAGAATCCAAATTATGAAACAATAGTGGATTTGTTTAAGAAGGATTACTTAAACAATTGCGCTGTTTTCACAAAACCTTATGAAGGAATTATTCATGTATTGCATGAAATAAAAAAGCTAGGTTTAAAAACTGCAATTGTATCTAACAAAGCAGATTTTGCAGTACAAGAACTGACAAAGCATTATTTTGACAACTTAATTGATGTGTCTGTAGGAGAGAGCGAAAGCATTCCGAGAAAGCCTAATCCGCAGATGATAGAGAAGGCGCTTAAAGTGCTTGGCTCATCAAAAGAGAATGCTGTATATATCGGAGACTCTGAAGTAGATTTGAAAACTGCTGAAAATGCAAAACTTGATTGTATTTCAGTAGCATGGGGCTTCAGAAGCATGTCGTTTTTAAAAGATCAAGGGGCAAAGGTTATACTTTCCAGTCCCGAAGACTTACTCAATATACTTGGTTAACTTAAGGAGGAATTATTCATGGACAAACCGGCTTACAAAAGAGTATTGATTAAATTATCTGGTGAAGCTCTTGCTGCAAAGGACGGAATCATAGATTTCGATTATGTAGAAGAGGTATGCAAGGTGATTAAGAAGTGTGTCGACATAGGGACACAAGTCAGCATTGTTGTAGGAGGCGGAAATATCTGGAGAGGTAGACAAGGCAGCGGAATGGACAGAACAAGAGCTGACCACATGGGAATGCTCGCTACCGTCATCAATTGCCTAGCACTTCAGGATGTTTTTGAACACATGGGCGTTCCGACAAGAGTAATGACTGCTGTCGATATGGAAAGATTTGCCGAACCATACATCAGAAATCGTGCAATTTCTCATTTGGACAAAGGAATAGTTGTTATATTCGGATGCGGAATCGGTTCACCTTTCTTCTCAACAGATACTGCAGCTGTACTGAGAGCGGCTGAGATCAATGCCGATATAGCACTTTTGGCAAAGAATGTAGATGGTGTGTACACAGCAGATCCTAAGAAGGATCCTACAGCGAAAAAGATACCTCAAATCGAATACATAGATATCCTTAATAAGGGTCTTGCAGCACTTGACTTTACTGCAACATCTTTCTCAATGGAGAACCACATACCAATCTTGTTGTTTGGACTGGATAAACCAGAAAACATATATAAAGCAGTTTTAGGCGAAAAAATCGGAACTATTGTAGGAGGAAAATAATATGAAACTTGACACAACAATTTACGAAGAGAAAATGAAGAAATCAATTGCTTCATATAGCACATCTCTTGAAACAATCAGAGTAGGCAGAGCTAACGCAAACGTACTCAACCAAATCAAAATCGATTATTGGGGTGTTCCTACACCAATCAACCAAGTAGGAGATATTAAAACTCCTGATGCCAGAACTCTTCTCATTACTCCTTGGGACAAAAATCTGGTTAAGTCAGTTGAAAGAGCTATAAACGAAAGCAACCTCGGAATAAATCCACAGAGCGATGGAACAAGTATCAGGCTATCTTTTCCTTCATTGACAGAAGAAAGACGTAAAGAGCTTCAGAAACAGGTTTCCAAGATGGGTGAAGAAGCAAAAGTTGCTGTACGTAACATCAGAAGAGATGCTATGGACGAAATTAAAAACATGAAGAAAAACTCAACAATTACTGAGGACGAACAAAAGATCTCTGAAAAAGAAGTTCAGGATTTGACCGACAAGTACATAGTTGAAGTAGATAAAGTAACTGAAAAGAAAAACAAAGAGATTATCGAAATCTAATTTAGAGCGGCTGCAGATGCAGCCGCATTTGAACACAGGAGATTACAATGCCTAACGATGAAAATGTTCTTAACCATATTTCCTTTATAATGGATGGCAATGGCAGATGGGCGAAAAAACGTCTGTTGCCACGCGAATTTGGTCATAGAGAAGGCGCAAAGAAATTCAGGGATATCGTAGAGTATTGTCTTGAATACAAGAAGATAAAATATGTATCTGTCTATGCTTTTTCTACTGAAAACTGGAAAAGACCTGAAAAAGAAGTAAAGGGTATTCTCAACTTGTTTTATGACTACATGAACACATGTATCAAGGAAAACGACAAAAACAAAATGAGAGTAAGATTCTTAGGAAACAGAAGTGTTTTTTCTGAGAGCTACCAGGCAAAAATGGCAGAAACAGAACAGGTCACAAGCAAATATGAAAGAACCCTCGGCATATGCATAAATTATGGCGGAAAAGATGAGATTGTTGACGCAGTTAATAAATTGATTGCCGAAGGAAAGACCACTATAACAAAAGAAGACATTACAAATACAATTTATACAGGTGTTATGCCACCTCCGGATATGATAGTCAGAACCGGAGGCGAATATAGATTGTCCAATTATTTTATGTGGCAATCTGCTTATTCAGAATTATTCTTTACAAAAACACTGTGGCCTGACTTCAGCAAAAAAGAAGTTGACGAACTTGTTGAAGAGTATAAAGGTCGCCAAAGAAATTTCGGAGGTGTAAAGAATGCTTAAAAGAGTATTAACCGGAATTGTCGGATTGATAATAATACTCCCAGTATTCGTTTTTTCCGGGTATGAAGTCGGCAAATATGTATTTATTGGCCTATTTTTCCTGCTCACAATTATGTCGTTGTTTGAAGCCGGAAAGTGTATCGGATTGAGTAAAAAGTTCTGGATTGTCATTCCTACATACGTCTTTTCAGCTGCATATATGGTTGCAGTTATATTCTTCAGCGATACACCATGGGGCAGTACATATCTGATACCGATTATTGCATGTTTCATATTCGTTATATTTGCAATATCTATGCTCTCAAGAGGCGTTGTAAGAGTATCTCAAACAGCTGAAATGCTTCTTGTGTCCTCATATGTAACATTTGGTTTAACAAGTGTAGTTTTATTGAGATATTCCAATGAGACTTACGGCAATTTAGTTTACTTGCTGATTTTTGTAGGCGCATGGATGACAGATACAGGCGCGTACTTCATCGGACGTTTCTTAGGAAAGCATAAATTGATTCCGACAGTAAGTCCAAAGAAGACTGTTGAAGGCGCAATCGGTGGAATTGTTGTTTGTATGGCAAGCTTTGCAGGTTATGCCTTACTAGTCAGCAATATACATTCACTGAAAATCAATTGGTTAGCACTTCTGTTGGCAGGATTATTTGTATCTGTAATATCTCAATTCGGAGATCTTATCATGTCTTATTTGAAGAGAGAACATGGCATTAAGGATTTTTCATCTTTACTGCCTGGACATGGCGGAATACTCGACAGATTTGACTCTATGATACCCGTAGCCATGTTTTTATACATTTTAAACACAGTTTTTAAGGTGATGATTTTCTATGAGTAATGATTATAGTATTTCCATACTGGGATCAACGGGTTCCATAGGTGTTCAGGCACTTCAGGTTTCTGAACATCTTGGAATGAAGGTAGATGGTATTGCATTTGGAAAAAATTACAAATTGGCAATTGACCAGATTGAAAAGTATAAACCTAAGTATTGTGCAACACTAGAAAATACAATTAATGATTCTTTGAAAGAAATTGCCAAAAAGAACAACACAAGAGTTTTTTTAGGGGAAAACGCGATTGATGAAATGTTAGCCAGTGCGCATTCAAGTGTTTGCATTAACGGAATAGGCGGGATAGCCGGCCTTATGCCAACAATAAGCGCTCTAAAACATTGCAGACGACTTGGACTAGCTAACAAAGAATCTCTTGTTGCAGCCGGAAATGTCATTTTTGATACCACATTAAAATATGGTTCACACATAGTTCCAGTTGACAGCGAGCACAGTGCAATTTTTCAATGTATTAACGGCGAACCGCCTGAGAATATTGATAAGCTTATAATCACATGTTCAGGTGGCGCTTTTTATGGATACACCAAAGAACAACTTGAAAAAGTAACTCCTGAACAGGCAATTACCCATCCAAATTGGAAGATGGGAAAGGTTATTACCATAAATTGTGCAACGCTTATGAACAAGGGGCTTGAAGTGATTGAGGCTTCAAAATTGTTTTCTATTCCTGAAGACAAAATTGAAGTTCTAATTCACAGAGAAAGTATCATTCATTCTATGGTTGAATTCAAAGATGGTACTATCAAAGCAGAAATGTCAGCTCCGGATATGCGTTTGCCTATACAATATGCAATCCAATATCCGTTCAGAAGTGAATCTTGTTCAAATAGAATCAGTTTGTCAGATATTGGCAAATTGACATTTGCTAAACCGGATAACGATACATTCCCACTTCTTGGTTTAGCTAGAGAAGCTTTAAGAAGAGATGGAATAATTCCATGTGTTATGAATTCAGCTAATGAAGTGGCAGTGGAATTGTTCATGCAGAAAAAGATTAAAATCACAGACATTAACGAAATAGTCATTCATGTGACTGAAACATATAACAACATAAACAACCCTTCGCTTGATGATATATTGAACGCTAACGAAGAGGCTAAATCAATAGCAAAGGAATACGCAAAGCATTATATAAGATGATAGTCGTTTACATTTTAATAGCAATCCTTTTATTTGGAATATTGATATTCGTTCATGAATTGGGTCACTATACATTTGCTAGAATTTTTCATGTAACAATTGAAGAATTTGCAATTGGTATGGGGCCAAGAATTCTGAGCAAAGTGTCTAAAAAAACCAATATAAGGTATTCTTTGAGATTATTTCCAATAGGCGGTTTTGTCAGTATGCCGGGAGAAGATGAAGAATCTGATGACCCGAACTCATTCTATAACAAACCGGCTTACCAAAAGATCATAATTACATTAGCGGGTGGTATTACAAACATACTGGTCGGTTTTTTAGTCATGTTCTTTTTGGTTGCTTTTTCATCTCAGATGTTTGCACCTAAAGTCGCCAATTTTGCTGAATGGTCAACATCCAATGTATACGGATTGCAAGAAAATGACGTAATAGTCCAGATGGCAGGGGAGAATGTTCACACCGCTTATGAACTTGCTTATGACATTCAGTGGAAAGGCAATCAGCCTGTTGACTTAGTAGTAGAACGCAATGGTGAAAAAATCACTTTAAAAGATGTCAAGTTTCCTACTGACGAAGCATCAGGAGTTTTGATTGGAGTAAGAGATTTTAACTTCCAACCAACGGATAAAAATCTCGGAGAGATCATTAAAGATTCTTTTTACAGATCCATCGTATCTATAAGGATGGTTTACGATTCGTTATTTGGGCTTATTACAGGGAAGTTTAAGATTAATCAAATGTCAGGCCCAGTCGGAATTACAAAGGTGATGGTAGAAGCAGCTGAAACAAGTGCTTCATCCTTATTCAGCATCTTTGTAATAATAGCGATGAATCTTGGAATATTTAACCTGTTGCCTATTCCTGCATTGGATGGAGGAAGAATACTTATCATTCTGATTGAGTTGATAATCAGGAGAAAGATCAGCATGAAGGTACAGGGAGTAATGAATATGGTTGTATTTGCGTTGCTGATACTACTCATGCTTTATGTAACATTTAAAGACATAACCAGTTTCTTTGTATAGGGAGCTTAAGATATGGATTACAATTCTATCAGAAGAAAAACTAAACCAGTAAAAATCGGAAACATATGTATCGGTGGAGATAACAGGATTGCCGTTCAATCAATGTTAAACACGGATAGTCATGATGTGGACAAATGCATTAGTCAAACACAGAGATTGGTTGATGCCGGTTGCGACATAGTAAGAGTTGCTGTACCGGATATGTCTTGTATTAAAACAATTGCATCTTTAAAAGAAGCTTTCCCGTATTTACCAATTGTTGCAGACATTCATTTTGATTACAAATTGGCATTGGAATCTGTAGCTGCCGGAGTAGATAAAGTCAGAATCAACCCGGGTAATATAGGTGAAGAAAGCAATGTAAAAGCTGTAGTAAACGCTTGTAAGCCAAAGAACATACCTATCAGAATAGGTGTCAATAGTGGCTCACTTGAAAAACATTTGCTTGAAAAATACGGTTCTCCCACACCCGAAGCTTTAGCAGACAGTGCCTTATACAATGCTAGTTTGCTTGAAAAATATGATTACAATGACATAGTCATTTCTATCAAATCAAGCTCAGCCACAGGTACTTTTTTAGCGAATAAGATAGTTGCAGAGAAGTGTGATTATCCTTTGCACATAGGTGTAACAGAAAGTGGCTGCGGTGATGAAGCTTTAATCAAGTCTTCATCCGCATTGGGAGCTTTGTTATTAAATGGTATTGGAGATACAGTCCGTATTTCATTAACCGATGCTCCAGAAAAAGAAGTATTTGCAGCCAAGAAACTCCTCATAGCACTTGGCTTGTCTGACGAAAATCACATTGAAGTAGTTTCATGTCCTACATGCGGAAGAACACAAATAGATCTAGTTCCGATAGTTAATGAACTTAAGAGTAGAATAGCTGAACTGAAAGACATTAAAAGAAGTCTGAAAGTAGCAGCTATGGGATGCGTAGTTAACGGACCAGGCGAAGCAAAAGAAGCAGATATCGGCTTTGCCGGAGGTAAAAACAGCGCAGTTCTTATTAAACATGGTGAAATAGTAAGAAAGATTGAAGAATCAGAAATAGTTGAAGTATTAATGAGTGAAATCAAAGAATTAGTTTACTAAGCGAGTCTTTTTAATGAATATAAAAAATAAGTTTCCGGAATACATACCGAGCAAATCACTATCTTCAGTAGTTGAGAACTCGGATGTTTTGGCCATACGAGTTGATAAAGAGAAAAAGCTTGTTGAAGCAGATATCGCATTCACTACTTTGCATCATAAAAAACAAGTTATATATCCTCTTGAAAATGCTCTGGCCAGCGCTTACAAGTTAAATGGATTTAAGATCAAACCAAGATATGACAAAAGTCAGTTTACCCCTGACTATTTGCCTGAAATCCTTGAAGACTTGAAGAAGAACAATTTAATATCAGATATTTTTCTGTCAGACATTTCATATGACGAAGAAGAAAAGACCGTGGTACTGCAGGCCTCATTTGGGTTTGCAGGTGTTAGTTTTGTCAAAAAAACAAATTTAATCCAGACTATAGAGTCAACATTATACGATGAATTTGGATTAAATATCAGCGTTTCCATAGACGACGGAAATGATATTGATCCGGAGTATGAGAAGAGTATTCTTCAGGAAAAAGAAACAAAACAAAGACAAATCTATGAGTCAACTCTACCATCCTATGTGGAGAAAAAACCATATATCGGTGATTCACCAAAAGAGTACTCAACAGATGATTTAGGATATCATCATCTTGGTAATATGGTATTTGATTCAAGTAATGCCAAGTTGATTATGGGGAAGAACTTTGAGTTTAAGCCCACACCGGCTGCTTTTATCAACAAACCAAAGAGTGATGTTATTGTAATAGGTCAAATATGCTCCTTTGACATGAATGAAACGAGGAGCCATAGAAAAATATATACCTTCACTCTAACAGATGATGAGGGTGCAGTTTTATGCAAAATTGCTGGTGTCAACAACGATGATGTAGATAATCTGAAGAATGGTGTTTCTATCGCTGTCAAAGGTTACGTAGATCGTGATGAAAAAGACTTAAATAAAGAGTTGACCTTATTCCCACAAGATATAGCAATAGTTAAGAGAGTATATAGGGAAGACACGTATCCAGGTAAGAAGAGAGTAGAACTGCATTTGCACACAATAATGTCTGCTATGGATGCTGTTTTGACCCCTACACAGGCCGTTGAAACTGCTATTAGATGGGGACATCAAGCAGTTGCAATAACTGATCACGGTGTTGTTCAGGGGTATCCTGAGGCTATGAATGCATTGAAGGCTGCAAAGAAAGCGGCAAGTGGCCAAGGAAAAGAACTGGATTTCAAAATACTGTACGGAATGGAAGGCTACCTCGTAGAAGAAAACAGAGCTGTTTTCGGCGAAAAAAATCAAGATTTAACTGATGAATTCGTCATTTTCGATATAGAAACCACGGGACTCATTCCTACTAAAGATAAAATTATTCAAATAGGTGCTGAAATAATAAAGAATAATACTGTTATTTCAACCTTCCAAACTATGGCTAATCCTGAAATGCACATTTCCGAGACCATTACGGAGTTGACCGGAATAACAGATGATGACGTAAAAGGTGCACCATCTCAAAAAGAAGCAATTGAAAAGTTTCTCGAGTATGCTGGCGACAGGGTTCTTGTTGCTCATAATGCAGGATTTGACACGAGCTTTATAAGAGTTGGAGCTCAAAACTTCAACATTCCTTTTACTAATACTTATCTGGACACAGTAGCTATTTCCAGGTTTGTCAATCCAACTTTAAAGAAACATAAATTGAATAATTTAGCTGAGTATTACAAACTTGGTGATTTTAATCACCACAGGGCAGATGCCGACACAGAAATGCTTGGACTTATTTTCATGAAGATGGTAGATACCCTTATTAATGAAGGTGTAACTACAATCAATGAATTATCTTCTGCGTTGTCTAAGGCATCAGATTCTGCTAAAACCAAGCCTTATCATGTCACTTTACTCGTAAAAGATAAAGTCGGACTTAAGAACTTGTACAAGCTTGTTTCTTACGGCTATATAAGGTATTTCAACAGAGTACCGAGAATTCCTAAACTGATTCTTCAAACTCTCAAAGAAGGCCTTATAATTGGTTCGGCGTGTGAACGAGGCGAGATATTCCAGGCAATATCTACCGGCAAGAGTTGGGATGAAATAAAATCAATTGCCGAGTTATACGATTATTTTGAAATAATGCCTGTTTCTAACAACAGTTTTTATATCAAAAACGGATCTATGACGGAAGATGATTTAAGGAATATAAACAGACAAATAGTCAAACTCGGAGAAGAAACAGGTAAGCCTGTTGTTGCTACAGGTGATGTGCATTATCTCAATCCATGGGATAGTATTTGCAGAAGAATTCTTCAAAGAGGAATGAAGTATACTGAACTGGAAGAAAACGAACAGCTTTACTTTAAAACTACAACTGAAATGCTAGATGAATTTGCTTACCTGGGTGAAGAAAAAGCATATGAAGTTGTTGTTGAAAACACAAACAAAATAGCTGATGAGATTTCTGGAGATATCAAGCCTTATCCTGATGGAACCTTTACTCCAAAGATGGAAGGCGCAGAAGAAGACTTGCATTCCATATGCTATGAAACAGCTGAGAGTATTTATGGTAATCCATTACCTGAAATAGTAAAAACAAGACTTGATAAAGAGTTGGATTCTATTATCAGCCATGGATTTGCTGTTTTGTATATGATTGCAAGAAAGCTTGTAAAATACAGTGAAAGCCAAGGATATCTGGTTGGCTCCAGAGGCTCTGTAGGCTCTTCATTTGTTGCTTCAATGGCTGGAATTACTGAGGTTAACCCATTGCCTCCTCACTATGTGTGCCCAAATTGTAAGCACTCTGACTTTTCTGTACAGAATGACGTTGGATCCGGCTTTGATTTACCTCCAAAGAATTGTCCTATTTGCGGAACAAAATACAAAAGTGATGGACATGATATCCCGTTTGAAACATTCTTGGGCTTCTACGGAGATAAATCACCTGATATAGATTTGAACTTCTCGGGTGAAGTCCAGACACGAGTCCACAAATATACTGAGGATTTGTTCGGTAAAGAAAACGTTTTCCATGCCGGGACCATAATGGATATAGCTTCAAAAACTGCTTTTGGATTTGTTAACGGTTATTGTGAAGATTTAGGTTTGAAATACTCAAAACCCGTTATCAATCTTTTAGTCAGCAAAGTAACCGGAGTTAAAAGAACAACAGGACAACATCCAGGCGGAATTGTGGTTGTTCCAAAGGAATACGAAGTATACGATTTCTGTCCGGTACAGTATCCAGCAGATAAAACAGATGCCAAGGCAATAACTACACATTTTACATTCAATGATATGCACGATATGTTGCTTAAATTGGATGAACTTGGCCATGATGTTCCAACTAAATTAAAGTATATTGAAGAGTACACTCACACTAATATAGCAGACGTTCCAATGACTGATCCATTGGTATACAAACTGTTCACATCAACTGAGCCTTTAGGAGTAAAAAAAGAAGAACTTGGCGTTGAGATAGGAACACTTGGAATACCTGAGAGCGGAACAAGTTTTGTTATGCCTGTTATGATTGAGACTAAGCCAAAATGCTTTGCAGATCTTGTTCAGATTTCAGGATTAACTCACGGAACAAACGTTTGGAATGACAATGCTGATAAACTAATCAGAGAAGGAACGTGTGATATCTCTACCGTTATCGGAACAAGAGACAGCATTATGCTGACTTTAATCAAATACGGTGTGGATAAAAAAGATGCATTTGACATAATGGAATTGGTAAGAAAGAATAAATCCGGAAAACCGCTTCCTGAAGAAATGCTCACCAAAATGATGGATAAACATGTTCCTGATTGGTATATCGACAGCTTGAAAAAGATCAGATACATGTTCCCAAAAGCCCATGCAGCAGCGTATGTAACCAATGCAATAAGACTGGCTTGGTATAAAGTCCACATGCCTCTAGAATTCTATTGCGCATATTTCACAGCTGCCCCCGCAGGATTTGATGCTGAACTGGCAATGAGCGGCAGAAAGCATATAATGTCAGTAATTGAAGCATTGAATGAGAAGGGAAATGAACGCTCTCAAAACGACAACAATACAAGAAATGCGATGCAGCTTGTCAATGAGATGCTGGCAAGAGGAATAAAGATATTGCCGGTTGACATTGAAAAGTCTGATTCCAGAAAATATCTTCCTGAAGACGGTAAAATGAGATTGCCTTTCTCATCTTTCTCCGGAATTGGGGATGCAGCTGCAAGCAAAATTGTTGAAGAAAGAGAAAAGATGCCTTTCAGTTCTATAGAAGATTTAAAAGAGAGAACTGGCTTGAGTAAAACAGCTATAGAATTGCTCAAAACTCATCACGCATTTGATAATCTATCTGAGACAAATCAGATATCTCTTTCATTTGATTTTGACAATAATGGTTATAAGCAAACTAACAGTGTTATAGAAGCTAATTTGCCAACTAATAACTCGGATATTCCTTCATTTTTAAGTGAAGATGAGGCAAATGAATCATCAATTGAGGATAATCAATTGTCATTTTTCTAAAAAATCCCAAAAAATCCCCGTTTTTGTTAGTTTTTTTCACCAAAGAGTATTGAAAACACTAGTATATTTGGTTATAATTGGGTTGTAGGTTGTTGGTTAACAATCGAAAAAAAATATTTATTTAAAGAGGTAACTTTTCATGAATAAGACTGATCTCGTTGCAGCTGTTGCTGTTAAAACTGGTTCAACAAAAAAAGCTGCTGAAGCTGCTGTAAATGCTGTTGTTGCTGCTGTTGCAGAAGCTGTAGCTGCTGGTGAAAAGGTTCAGCTCGCTGGACTTGGCACATTCGGAGTAAAAACAAGAGCTGCTAGAACAGGCAGAAATCCTAAGACTCAGAAAGCTATTAAGATTCCAGCTAAGAAGTCTGTTACTTTCGCAGTAAGCAAGACTCTCAAAGATGCTGTAAATAAATAATTTTTTAAAATCATGATTAGAGCCGCGTCTATCGCGGCTTTAATTATTTGATTGTATTCCTCAATTATTAGGAGTTTATTATGCGACTGGATAAATATCTAAAGGTATCAAGAATAATTAAGCGCAGAACTGTTGCCAACAATGCTTGTGATGCAGATAGAGTAATGGTAAACGGGCGTGAAGCAAAGGCATCATATCAAGTTAAAATAGGTGATATTGTAGAAATAAGTTTAGGAAATAAAAACGTAAAATTCAGAGTAGATAGCATCAATGAAGTTGTAAAAAAGGAATCCGCATCTGAGATGTACACCATTCTCGAATAACGTTGATTTTTATTATTATATATAATATAATTTGGTGCGGAGGGTGAGTCTCTATGAAAGCAAAAACACAATTGATTGTAAAGATCGCTCTTTCAGTGTTTGCGGTTTTTCTTCTTGTTTCAGTAGTTGTTTTAAAAGTTCAGATAGACAATCTTGAAAAGCAGAAGAACGAACTTGCATTAATGGCCGAAAAAAATAGGGAAGAACTGGAAGAATTAAGATATAAACTTACCTTATCTGAACAAGAGTTTATTGAGAGATATGCTCGTGAAGAACTTGGATATCACAAAACAGGCGAAATAATATTTATTAATCAATCTGATGAATGATTTTGGGTGCTAAATGAGAGAAATTTCAGTAAATGTCGTCAAATCAGTTGTTACAGAGCTGTTTTCAAATTGTAATGTATCACTTGAAAAAAATGAAAAGCAGTTAATTGTTAATGCTGCAAATAATGAGTTTGACGAACCCGCAAAGAGTATAATGAATACTCTGATTCAGAATCTGGAAATGGCTGAAGAAGAGAATTGTCCGATTTGTCAAGACACTGGCATGGCGGTTCTTTTTTTGGAAATAGGTCAGGATGTACATTTCACAGATGGAAATCTCGAAAAAGCGATAAATGAAGGTGTAAGAGACGCTTACATCAATTCACATTTCAGATTATCTGTGGTAAATGACCCAATATTTGACAGAAAGAACACAAACGATAATACACCGGCAATCATTTTATCAAGGATTGTTGATGGTGAAAGTGTAAAAATTACTGCAATTCCCAAGGGTTTTGGAAGCGAAAATAAGAGTCAGATTAAGATGTTTAATCCTACCGCTGACTTAGATTCAATAGTGGATTTTGTGGTTAAAACAGCCGTAAATGCAGGCTCATCTGCATGTCCGCCATTCTTTATAGGAGTAGGTATAGGCGGAACTTTCGATTATTGCGCATATTTGTCAAAATATGCACTGACAAGAGGGGCAAATACACACAATGATAACCCTCAATACGCTGAACTTGAAGAAAAAATTCTCAAAAAGATAAATGAAACCGGTATAGGGCCTCAGGGATTTGGCGGTAAAACGACCGCTTTAGGAGTAAATATAGAGTATTATCCTACACACATCGCAGGTTTACCGGTTGCTGTAAACATGTGTTGCCATGCAATAAGGCACAAATCAAAAACGATTTAAAAATATCAATTATTATATTATGGAAGGAATAACAGTAATGGAAGAAGTTAAAGCGCCTCTTGATGGCAAATATCTAATGTATAAAGGAAAGCCATTAGTAAGATCCGGAAATCTGATTACATATGGTGATATGATTGACAAGTGTTATTTATCGATGACGATTCTTCAAACTGAAAAAGATGAAAACGGGGCAGAATATCCAAATACCATCTTGTTACAGATACTTGATACTAAGACTCAACAGATAGTTGACCAGAAACAAAAATTCTTTACCGGAAAAGATAGTTTATATTCAGCATTGGATCTTGGAATAGTTTGGTTGAGCAGATATACAAACTAAACTCGCAAAAAAATAAAACCAGTTAATATGATTTACTGATAAATTCATATTGGCTGGTTTGTTTTTATATATTGTATATGAGGGGGTAGAGTGTTTTCTATCCTTATTTAGCTTGATATCCAATTATACAAAATACAAATTTTATATAATTGAGGGAACCGAAAATAGGCTATATTATATGATTTTTTCAATTCCGGCACCTTTTATCGATCATTTCTACTATTTTGCATTTTCTATTTGATTTTTTCGACAATTGCTTTTTTAATAAATTCAAATACAAATTCTTTTATTTATGAATTGTTCATCTGAGTTAATTCTATTTGTTTTTTTTACAGACTTTTTTGCTGCTTAAAAATCTTTTTTCAATTTTCAAATACAAACTCTTTAAATGATGAATTTTCACCACAAATTCTTCTATTCGTTTTTTTATCATTGGATTTGCTGTTAGATTTTCAAATACAAATAATCAAAATGATGAATTGTTCAATTCATTCATTTCTATTCGAATTTTCAATTGCAGTTAGTTCATTTGATGAATTGATCGTTTTTATATTTTCTATTTGAATTTCTATTTCGTTTTTTCTGGACCTAATCTTCATATAACTGATTGGTCAATCAAAAATTCAAATACAACGAGCCCGAATGATGAATTGTTCGTTTTCTCTTTTTCTATTGAGAAATCAAAAATGGAAATCGACTCTTTTGAATTGTTTCATTCATTGTCAATTTCCATCTGAAAAATATTTTGTATAATTCACTTTACAAGATGCAGCTTGTGTAGCACCTTATATATTTTATCTCCATGGGCCAGGAATAATATATCTTCCTTTTCAATTGCTCTGACAATGAATAAGAATATAAAGTATACGATTGCAGTAAGAATTACAGAAATAATTGTTGCTATCCATGATTCTCCCACTAATGTGTGCATTAATGTGTATGAAGTCATTGTAACCAAAGAACCCAATATTCCCGCTATTACCGGTTTTAAGTACAATTTAACAATCTTAAACTCATGTTTTACAAGCTTTTTTACAAATACAACATTTAATGTTGCCATTGTTATATAAGCCAATAATGTAGCTATTGGAGCACCTTTTATTCCTATAGGACCTATTGAAATCAGCACTAAGTTTCCTATGATTTTTACTATAATTCCGGCTATCATAGATATCAACGGATACCTTTGGAATCCGAATGATTGCAATATAGATGAAGTTATAGTTAAAAGCGATGAAAATATAACTGCGGGAGCCAAAAAAGATAGCAAAATGCTGGCTTTTTCGACTGATTCGGCATTTGTAAACAGCATTCCAAGAATAGGTTTTGACAATACTGTTAAACCCAGTGCACAAGGAATTGAAATGATTGCAACAAGCTTAGTTGATGCTTTGAGCAACACATCAATTTTTCTATCACTTCCCTGCGTTTTTGCCGCAGACAAAGCCGGAACCAGGGAAGTCGAAATTGGAGTCATCAATGTTGCAGGCAAATGGAACAATGTAACAGCTAAAGTAGTATAGTTGCCATACGCAGCCTCGGCAGCATCCTGACCAATGCTTCTTTTTAGAATATTAACAATTGAAAATGCATCGATAGTACTCGTCAGATTCAGGACAACGGATGCAAGCATTATAGGAACAGATATTCTAAATAGTCGAATCAGTATTGTTTTTCTTGGCTCAACAAACTCATCATCTTCCAGATTTGTGTAGCTGTAATCTTGTTTATATACCGCTTTAAAGATGACTAAGAACGTCATGCTGACAGCTTCACCTACAACAACACCGAATATTGCATAAGCAGCTGCTATTTCAATTGATTTTCCGGAATTAAGTGCATATATGCCCAAAAATACGCCTACAGCAAACTTCCCTATTGATTCAATAATTTCGGACACTGCTGTGGGAACCATGTTTTGGTGGCCCTGAAAATAGCCTCTGATAGCACTTACAATTGATATCAATATAAGAGTTGGTGCAATCATGCTTATTGATTTTGCTGCACCTGGGCTTCCCATCATTTCAGCAATGACATTGGAACCAAAGAACATCAAACAACTACCCAGCGCACCAATAACAATGAATATCAACAATGCTGTAGTAAATACTTTATTTACTTGTTTTTTTCTACCTAGAATTCTTGATTGTGAGACAATCATTGATATTGCGGTCGGCAATCCGGATGTAGATATGAGATACAAAGTCGTAAAGACACTGTACGCAGCATTAAAGTAACCCATGCCTGCATCCCCGAGCAAGTTGTGCAAAGGGATTTTAAACAACACACCGATTACTTTAACGATGATATTGGATATCATCAGAATCAACACACCGAATATCAGTCTTGGTTCCTTTTTTTTGTTTTGTTCGCCCATATTAATTTTGACCTATAAACTCCCTGAAAACAGAATCATTTGGTACAAATTGTGATGACATAGGAGGAATATTGCTAAAATCTTGTTTTATTCTATTATAAAATGCTTCTTCTACCGAATCACTCAAATCATATTTAATCAAATCAAACAAATAGTTTTTAATGACATTCAATCCATAAGGCATCAAAGAACTAATCTTATAATCTGCTAGATCAAAATATGGATATATGTTTTTGTTTTCATTAGATGTGACAATGTTCCACATGTTCAGTGTTCTTTTTGCAGAAGAGTTTCTGAATTGGTAATCTCTAACCAGTCTCCTGCACAATCTTACATATTGACAATCAAAAACGACACCATATGCATTAATTTTTTCAACATCTATGAATATTCGTTTGGTATTATTTGAAGGCAACAAATTGCGTATTTCCGGATACATTGTTTGTATACCTTCTATGATTATTATACGGTTATCTTTGTAAGGCAATTCTTTGTAACCGGCCCTGGTTTGAGTAACAAAATCAAATATTGGAACTTGAGCCGTTTTCTTATCAGCAATGTCATTGATGCATTTTTCAAAACACTTTACATCGATGGCATCAATTGATTCAAAATTGACCATTGCAATGTCATTTGCAGTTATATCATAAAAATCATCAACTGAAAGTACAATAGATTCTATGCCGTTTTTTTCAAACAATTTCACTAAAAGCGAAGCTGTAGTGGTTTTTCCGGAGCATGTAGGTCCTGTTATTGAAACAAATTGAACCGCTTTGTTTTGGCTGATGTCTTGAACCGCCAATTCTATGCTGTGTAAAAATCTGTTTTCCCAATAATCTACCAGTTCTTTTTCTTTACCTTTGATTATCTCTTGATTGTAATTTATCATTAATTGTTTTCCTTTATTTTTTGATAAAAGTCCCTTATAGTATTGAATTTGTTGTTTATTTTTGAATTATCAGTGTCTGACAAGTATTCGTAAGGATACTTAAAATTGAATACTCTAACTATGTTATCTCTTTCAGGAGAAACACATTTTGTCACAGCACCGGCACCACAAGCAAAAATGGAATGTACTTCTTCCATCATGTATATGTTATATCTTCCTTCACATCCCGGAAGACAAAAACCAACATTTTCCAAGTTTTCTATTGTGTTTTTTTGTCTGTAAATGTAATAAGGAACATAGCCTGCATTTTTCGTTGCTAACTGCGAATAATCCACGCATTTTGAAGCAACGTTTGCAGGCGGATATATACTATCCTTTTCTCTTGCAAAATCAGCTGCGTTCTTAATACATAATGTGTGTACTGTAATATTTGATGGTCTCAATTGAATTATATTGTCTATGGTCTCAGAAAAGCTTCTGAATCCATCATAAGGAAGCCCGGCTATAAGGTCTGTATTGATTTGTTCAATTCCAGATTCTTTAGCCATTTCAAAAGCTTTGTAGAACTGTTCAACTGTGTGCTTTCTCCCTATAATTTCAAGAACTTCGCTGTTTAAAGTCTGGGGATTAATACTGATCCTAGTGACTCCGCCATTCTTTAATATAGACAATTTTTCTGCAGTGATAGTGTCAGGTCTACCTGCTTCCACAGTGAATTCTTCTAGTTTTGAAACATCAAATTCGTTGTTGATGGTATCTATCAACAATTGTAATTGAGTTTTATTCAGTGTTGTAGGAGTGCCGCCGCCCACATAAACAGTTTTCAGGTCCAATCCCAATTCTCTTATAATTGCAAATGTCTTTTTTATATCATCTACAAGTTTGATCATATAATCATCAATTATTGACAAAAGACGATTTGATGTAAATGACACAAATGAACAGTAACTGCATCTAGAAGGACAAAAAGGAATGGAAATATAAACACTACAAGAGTCCTTGGGACAAGCGTTTATTATTTTTCTTTCCAAAGAAGCAATATCTACTAGCAAAGACGCTTTTTTTAGATAAACGAGATATTCATTTTGAAAGAATGACTTCACTTCTGCTTTGGTGCTTTTTTTGTCTTCAAACTCTTTCAAAGCAAGTTTAGATGGTCTTACACCAGTCAATATTCCCCATTGAGGAGAAACACCTGTAACAGACTTCCCTGCGGCCAAAAAAGCTTTACCGACTGCTATTCTGATGCCTGCACGCTCGCTAATTCCATTGCCATATGATTCCTCGGCTTTTTTTGTAGATGTCTTGTCATTATATACAATTGTTACTGTGGAAGAAATCATGCCATCTTGTTTTTCAACGACAACGGATGCCTTGTGCGAATCATCAGTTTCCTTTTTTGAAAACTTAGCACCGGGAAAAAACAAGAGGCATAATGTCTGAACATAATATTCGGCAACATCCCCGATAATTTCTATCTTCATAAATAAAAATCCTATTTCAAAAGAATTTTACTGTCCATAACTATTGTAATTGGTCCATCATTTTCAATTGTATATGACATTTTTGCACCAAATACACCCGTTTGAACATCTGGTATATACTCTTTTAGTTTTGAGACAAAATACTCATAGAGCTCATTAGCTCTTTGAGGCTGTTCAGCATTAAGATAGTCAGGTCTATTTCCATGTTTATAATTGGCACATAGAGAAAAATTGGATACCACTATGGCTGAGCCATTAATATCTAAAACAGACAAATTCATTTTGTCATTTTCATCATTAAATATTCTGAGTTTTGCTATCTTGGCAGATAGTACGTCTGCATCAATTTCTTGATCACCTTGACATACACCCAACAATATAGCCAAACCCACTCCAATGTCACCAGTAAGAACACCATTAGAGACAACTTTTGCCGAACTAACTCTTTGTAAAACAGCAATCATTTTATTTTCCGAATCCTCTCTTAACATCTATTACACCATTAATATCTTTCAATCTAGACATGATATTGTTAAAGTGTGATAGATTCTTACAAGCCACAGAAAGATTAATTATTGCATTATGATTCTGAGACTTTTGAGTAGTTATTTGCGTAATTGACACTTTCATATCTGCTAATATGGATGATATGTCAGCCAGCATAGATAATCTGTCTTCAACAAACAACTGCATATATGCTTCGTAATTAGAGCTGTCACCGGAGTCATTTATGGATTGAGACCATGACACATTAACAAATCTGTCAGGATCTGTTTTCATATTCTCCATAATGTTTATGCAGTCTCTTTTATGGACAGATATGCCATATCCCTTTGTAATAAATCCAATAATGTTATCACCAGGAAGCGGGTTACAGCATTTAGCAAACTTAACTTGACAACCTTCAAGTCCATCAACAACAACTCCGCGAATACCTTTGATGTGTTTGTTTGGATTCACAGTAGCTATCTGAGATACTGAAGTAATCATTTCCTTTTCAGGAACTACAACTTTAATATACTCTTCGCGCAACTTAGAAGTTACTTTATCAAGAGAAATACCACCATATCCGAGCATGCTGAACAAATCATCAGTATTGTTCATGCCCAGCCTTGATGCTATTCCTTCCATGATTGAATTAAACTCAGTTGTCGTGCATCCAAGCTGCAATCTACGCATTTCAGAGACAATCATATTACGTCCAGTTTCGATATTCTCCGGGCGTTTTTCTTTTTTGAACCATTGCCTGATTTTGGTCTTTGCTTCGCTGGTCAGAGCAATGTTCAGCCAGTCTCTGCTAGGGCCTTTTGATGCAGATGATGTGATAATCTCTACAATGTCGCCATTATTCAGTTTTCTTTCGATCGGCACTATAACACCATTAACTTTAGCACCAATCATATGGTTACCGACTTCACTGTGAATTTTGTAAGCAAAGTCAATGCAGTTGGCATTCTGAGGTAAAGTAATAATTGTTCCTTTTGGAGTAAAAACAAAAGTTTCATCCTGGAACAAATCTATTTTCAAAGCACCGTAAAAATCATCTGGGTTTTCGGTACTAGCTTCTTGTTCTATTAATCTGGAAATCCACTCAAGCTTTTCGTCAGTTGATGGTTTTGATTGTTCACCCGATTTGTATTTCCAGTGCGCTGCGATACCATATTCTGCTATCTCATGCATTTCCCTTGTTCTTATCTGAACTTCAAACGGAACACCATCATCACCAATAACTGATGTGTGGATTGCTTGATATTTGTTTGGCTTTGGTGTTGATATATAGTCTTTCAATCTGTTTGGAATCGCACGATATAAGTCGTGTATTATTCCAAGAGTTTCATAGCAATTAGAATTGGTTTCAACAATAATTCTGAATGCATAGAAATCATATATTTCTTCAAAACTTCTGCCCTTGACAAAAATCTTGTTGTAAAGACTGTAAACAGATTTAATTCTTCCCTCAATTTCAAATTTTATACCGTTTTCAGTCAATGCTTTTTTTATCTCATCACGGATTCTTTCAAGGAATCCCATGGTTTGACCATATTTAACATTTACGCTGTCGCTGACTTGTTCATATCCTTTAGGATCTAGATATCTCAAAGACAAATCTTCGAGTTCAGCTTTCATTCTTTGCATACCCAACCTATGAGCTAAGGGCGCGTACACGTACATGGTTTCAAGTGCGATTGAACGCCTTTTTTCTTCAGGTTGAGCAGATAATGTTCTCATATTGTGAAGTCTGTCTGCGAGTTTTATGATGATGACTCTGACATCCTTTGCCATTGCAAAGAACATCTTTCTGAGACTCTCCATATGGGTGGTTTCGATATCTTCTTTATCTTCTGACTTTAATACAACAAGTTTTGTAAGACCATCGACAAGTTCTGCAACATCATCACCAAAGTTTTTCTTTATTTCATCCAGACTTGTCTTGTCAGGACAATCTTCTATTGTGTCATGCAAAAAAGCGGCACATATTGAATCTGTGTCGAGACTGTATTCTGCCACTATTTCAGCTACAGCTATAGGATGAACGATATACTCTTCGCCGCTTTTCCTGTATTGTCCTTTATGAATCTCTTTGGCATACTCATACGCTCTGTATATTTTATCTATGTCATACTTTTTGCCGCCATCTTCAAGAATAAACAATAATTTGTCAATTCCATTAAACATTTACATCACCCATGATAATCCAGATTAATTTAGTTATTATAACTCTCTTGGATCAATTACATTATTACCTACCATGATAGGCGTTGAATTTAAATTTATTTTTTCTTTAACAGCAAGTAATTCAACATCATAATCGAATTCATTGATTTTATTGAATTTGAATACTTCTGCCTGTTTAAACGCCACCATAGCAGCGCCTGTCTTTAAATATGATTCTCTATCTGAAACACCTATGATTTTCTTTATGGATATTCTTCCCTTGTTATTGGTCAGGGATTCACAAATCTTATAATATACACTCTTAAAATCATCAGGAGAAGGCAGATACTCTTCAGCCAAATTCGACTTGTTTTCCATGCATCTGTCAATTTCACTCTGATATTGAATCAAGTTGAATTTCAAAGAATCTGAATAATCAATATCTTTCAGTTTCAGCTGGATAGATCTGAATCCTTTATACTCATTGATATCCATGTTAAACAGTATATCAACTGTATCATTAACGGAAAAACCTTCTTTTGGAAGATTAATTCCAAACATAACTCCGGCCAATCTCTTTGAATTGCATTCAAGAGCTATTTTAGTGTGCTTTCCTTCACTAAGAGGCAACATAGATAAAATCTTGCAGTTTCTGATGCAGAACAAAGGCTCAGGATTGCTACATCCAAATGGTTCAAGTGAACTATATGAACTAACAATATACTCTGTAACATCATCCGGTGTTATTTCGCAATCTGCTTTGATACTTTCATACGAATCTTTTTGAACAACTTCTTTGCTTACGTATTCGTTCAACTTGTCTGCAAAAGCATCGAGTTGATCTCTTCTTATGGTTAATCCTGCAGCCAATTCATGTCCGCCGAATTTAACAAGCTGATCTTCACAATGAGCCAATGCATCAACCAGATTAAGACCTTTTATACTTCTTGCTGAACCTTTGCCTTCGTTTTCGCTTCCATCAAAAGAAATGAGAATTGCAGGCTTATTGAATCTATCAACCAATCTAGATGCAACTATTCCTATAACGCCGTGATGCCAGGTGTTGCTGGAAAGAACAATAACATTCTTGTCTTTCATGTTGTTTTGTTTTTCCATCATTTCAAGAGCTTCAATCAAGATCTTATTCTCAGTTGATTGACGTTCACGGTTTATTTCACAAAGTTCTTCGGCAATCAAATCTGCATCGGACTGTGATTCGCACAAAAACAACTCGACAGCTTTGCTTGCATTGCCCATTCTGCCTACAGCGTTGATTTTAGGAGCTATAGTGTAGCTTATTGTTGATGAAGTAATCTTCGTGTCATCATCAAGAGAAACCCTGGAAGCATTAAACAAAGCGTTAATACCGGGCTGCTTGCTCTTCTTGATCATGTTCAGCCCCATGTAGACAATTATTCTGTTTTCTCCAGTCAAAGGCATAACATCAGCAATAGTACCGATTGTTACTAGATCAATATACTTTTTGCACATCTCTTTGATTGTGTTGTTATTGAACTCTCCATTGTTGAGAAAACCCATTTCCATTGCGCACATCATCTTAAACGCAACACCAACTCCGGATAATCCCTTATACGGATAACTGTCGTCTTCTCTTCTTGGATTAACTACAGCACAAGCATGAGGATGCTGTGACTTACACTCATGGTGATCTGTAATCACCATATCTAAGCCTATAGACTTTGCGTGTTCAGCCTCTTCAATTCCTGTAACACCGGTATCAACTGTTATAATCAGTTTTGTTCCGTTTTCTTTTATAACATCTATAGCATTGCAACTGAGACCATATCCTTCATTGTCTCTTGTCGGAATGTAATAATCCACAATACCGCCATGGTCTTTAAGATATTTGTATAGTATGGATACGGCTGTTATGCCATCAACATCGTAGTCACCATATATTGTTATCTTTTCTTTGTTTGACAGTGCTGTTCTTACTCTCGCAACTGCTTCTTTCATGTCCTTGAGTAAAAAAGGATCAGACAAGAATGCATCAGATTTCTTTAAAAATGCATCAGCATTGTCAACATCAGTATAACCCCTGTTAATCAACAATCGTGCACATATCGATGTTATATTCAAATTGCTGGTCAAATACTTGACCTCATTGCTTTTTTGGGTCATAACAGACCATTTGTTTTTATCAAACATTTTTATACCAACTTTCAAAAAAAGACGTTAACTCGAGAAGATAACGTCTTTCTGTATTATCACTTTAAAAATTTAACTAAGAGCTGCGGACACGACCACATACACCCAAATACCTATCGCCACCAAAACCGATACAATTCCAATAATAATTGTGGTTCTGCGTGACGTGGTTACGGTTAAATCATCATCAGTTTTCCTTGAAGACGTATTAGTGTTATTTTGTTCTTCGACGTTGTTCTTTATCTTTTTATCGTCTTTATTACTCTTAAAAATAGACATAACAACCTCACCAGTTATTTCAGTTTACCATTGAAAAGTGAGTCAGGAAGAAGTTTGTTTAATTCTTCTTCAAGATTCATCCTATCATAATTTCTTTTGAGCTGACCATCGATTGCAACTGAAATAGTTCCTGTTTCTTCTGAAACAACAACCACTACAGCATCGCTGTTCTCACTCATTCCTATAGCAGATCTATGTCTTGAACCGAGTTCTTTAACAATATTCTCTTGTGTGGATATTGGCAGGAAGCATCCTGCAGCATATATTCTTCCGCCCCTTACTATGATAGCACCATCGTGCATAGGAGACTTGTTGAAGAATATGCTTCTCATTAATGTCGGACTTACATCTGCGTTTATGATTGTACCGGATTTCACTTCATCAGCTAATTGAACGCTTCTTTCAATAACAATCAAAGCACCGGTATAGCTGTTTGCCAACTGTTCAACGCCTTCACACAGTGATGAAATAATCGCATTCTTGGTTTTCGAATTCTTTGTTTCGGTAAAGTTTTTGATGAATGAAACTGCACCGAATTTTTCAAGAATGGTTCTGATTTCCGGTTGGAAAATAATAATTAATGCAACTATACCAACAGAAGCAAGAGCCGCTAAAATAAAGTGCAATGCCTTCATTTCAAGTACTTCACTCAAAAGGAGAAATACCATGAAAATCAATACACCTAAAGCTAATTTACCCGCTCTTCTGCTAATTATGAATTTGGTCAAAAAGTAAATAATTATTGCAACCAACAAAATGTCGATAATATCAATGATGACATGCCAACTGCTGATTTGTGCAACAATTGCTTCCCAAGCTTTTTGCAAAACATTTCCCTCCCGTTTTTTACTGCGCTTTAAATTATAATATATATTTTTGAATAAATAAAGTACTAAAATGTATTTTTATTGATATCCACTCGTGATTTTGATATAATTGTTCCATAACGAATAGAGGAAAAATCATATGAACATCAAAAAATACCTAAAATTCAAATACAAAAGCGATTCATATGTAAATAAACACCACTTTACTTCTTGTATTGTTCCTGTCGCAGGCAAAAGCACAAGAACAAGTGGCCCTATACCAAAACAATATATTGAGATCAAAGGCATTCCGGTCATCGTAAGAACACTTATGAGTGTAAATGAATGCGAATTGATCGATGAGATTGTAGTAGTCTGTTCAAAAGACAATTTTGAATATTTTGAAGGGGTTAAACAAAAATACAACCTGAACAAAATATCAAAAATAGTAGAGGGCGGAGAGACAAGATACTACTCTGTCAAAAATGGTTTTGATTCAATCTCAGAAACAGCCGAATATGTGGTGATCCAAGATGGCGTAAGATGTCTGACAAAACTAGATGATTACAGGAAAGTTATAAAATCAGCATACAAATATGGTTCAGCAATTGCCGTTCAGGAAAGTACGGATACTTTAAAATTGATAAACGATGACGGCAGGATAAAATCAACCATTAACAGAAACAAAGTACTGAGAGCACAAACTCCCCAAGTATTTGAAAAAGATTTGTATACTGTAGCTTTGTACAATCCAAATTTGGACATAGAATTTATCACTGATGACAGTTCAATGATAGAATCGTTGGGATTACAGGTATTCCCTGTAATATGTGGGAGTTATAACCTGAAAATAACAACGGACATTGACTTTTTACTTGCGGAAAAAATAATAGAAAGTGAATCTGAAAATGAAAATTAAAGTTGGCATTGGATACGATGTACATAAGTTGGTTGAAGGCAGAGACTTGATTATTGGTGAAGTCAAGATTCCTTATGAAAAAGGACTCGAGGGACATTCGGATGCTGATGTCTTGTGTCATGCAATTGCAGATGCTTTGCTAGGCGCTTGCTCTCTTCCTGACATAGGGGTTCAGTTTCCGGATAACGACGACAGATATCTTGGAATGTCCGGAGATAAAATCTTAAGACTGACTAAAGAGCTAATCGAAAAAGAGGGAGCGAAAATTGTTAACATTGATTCAATCATTGTTGCTCAAGCTCCTAAAATGGCACCATATATAACAAAAATGAAAAATAGTATTGCTTCATCATTGAATATGAGCCCCAATGATGTAAACGTTAAAGCCACTACAGAAGAAAAACTTGGCTTTACAGGTGCAGGTCTCGGAATAGCAGCTCAGGCTGTTTGTCTAGTCGAGTTTTAACCACCGAATGAATTAAGCGGAACGATTTCTGATTGTTTAGAAACGTTCCGCTATTTGTATATTTATTCAAAAATTGTATATTATTGTGGACAAATTGGTAATAAAGAGATAATATATTCACTCGAAAGATGTTTATTGAGAGGATTATTTAATGCTTAAAAGGTTTATTAGTTACTACAAACCTCACAAAAAACTACTTGCAGCCGATATGATTGCAGCGTTGCTCATATCAGCCATCGGCATGGTATATCCTGTAGTCACAAACAAGATGTTAAACGAATATATACCTGAAAAGATGTACACAGCAATTATAATTGCAGGCGTCGTAGTTCTGGTCTTGTATTTTATTCGAATGCTTATGAGATACTTTGTTCAGTATTATGGTCACTTGATAGGCGTAAGAATGCAATCAAAGATGCGTACAGATCTCTTTGCACACCTTGAAAAACTTCCCTATTCATATTACGACAATAATGAAACAGGTAAGATAATGACAAGAATAACAAGTGATCTTTTCGAAGTATGCGAATTAGCTCACCATGGTCCGGAAAACCTGTTAATCAGTACTGTTATGATTATTCTTTCATTCTCATACCTTATGTCAATTGACTGGATTCTGACTTTAATTGTATTTGCCTGTGTTCCTATACTTGTTGCTGTCACAGTTCATTTCAGAAAAGAGTTCAGAAACGCATTTGATGACAGAAGAAAAAGCAATGCAGTTATAAATGCATCAGTCGAAAGCAGTATAACGGGAATCAGAGTTACAAAAGCTTACACAAATACAGATGTTGAAGTCGAAAAATTCGAGAATGGTAACACACAATTTGTTAAAGCTTCAAAAAAAGCTTACAAAGCAATGGCTAAGTTTTTCTCCTCAACATCATTCATTACAGACGTTTTTAATGTAATTATACTTGTTGCCGGCGGTATATTCCTCTATTCTGGAAGAATCAATTTCGGTGACTATTCAACATTCATAGTTTCTGTTAACCTCTTTATCAATCCTGTAAACACCTTGATAAACTTCATGGAACAATATCAAAATGGTGTCAGCGGATTCAAGAGATTCACCGAAATAATGGATATAGAACCTGAGAAAGATGTTGAAGGTGCTGAAGAATTAAAAGATATCAAAGGCGAAATTGAATTCAAAGATGTTCATTTCAATTATGATGAAAACAAAGAAGTTCTCGATGGTATTAATTTCAAGATTGATCCCGGTAAAAAGGTTGCTCTCGTAGGCCCATCAGGAGGAGGAAAAACCACAATTTGTCACTTGTTGCCACGTTTCTACCCTCTTGAAGAAGGATGCGGTGAAATACTAATTGATGGCAAGGACACAAGAAAACTTACAATTGACTCTGTAAGAAGAAACATAGGGATTGTTCAACAAGATGTTTT
>JAEEGL015489792.1_pt1 | contig 29324 bp, 29 predicted proteins | sample 9134231 | NCBI WGS metagenome assembly JAEEGL01 (sample SAMN16246548, study PRJNA631951) | gut metagenome | biome: gut microbiome; feature: rumen; material: fiber-attached | host: Bos | place: Iran: Karaj | collected 2018-10 | reverse complement strand
GCACCCTCTTTGCTCTTGACTTTTATACCATTGACCTTTAATTTGTAGAAGTTTCTGTCCTGGAATACAAAATCAGGGTCGGTTATTATCTCTGCATAATCCATTGCAGGAGTTCCGTCATCTACATACTCAAACGGCTTATCTACATAATCTCCATAATCATCGTCTTCGTAATCTTCATAGTCGTCATAATCTTCGGGATAATCATCAGGATATCCCTCGTGATCATCGTACTGTTTATCATCATTGGTATTATCATTGTGATATTCCGTTGTCTTTTCGGTTTCCTGCTCTTCATGGTAAGCCGACTGCACAGAGAGTCCGCCGCATTTTTCAAATCTTCCCTCGCTGAGATAATAATATATCTTATTGCTTTTATCATATGCAAAGCTGCCTGAATATATTATTTCGTCCCCTACTTTGAATTGGTTCCTGAAATCAGGTGAACCATATGCAAAGTTAATAGTCATTCCATTTGCAAAGGTAAGTGTATCATTCGTTGTCGCAACGACCTCTTCGCTCCATGAACCCGATCTCATTCTCGGAAGCCCATCTATAGGCGATACAGTCGTAACTATGGGCGGTTCTGTTGTAACAGGCTGTGTAGTTGTAGTAGTAGTCGACGTCGTTGTTGTTTCTTCAGTGGTAGTCTCGGTAGTATCTGTCACAGCCTGTGTCGTAGTAACTGCGGCAGTAGTTGTTACTGTAGGCTGTGTGGTCATCTGAGTAGTTGTAGGCTCATCGCCTGACCACATACTGCTTACAAATTTAGGGAATGATTTTATTGCATTGCTTATATTTTCATTCTGCATAAGAACTACAAAAAGTACAGCTGCCGCACCGGTCGCAGCTAAAGTATTTCGCTTTACCTTCATTGAACGGCGTTTCTTCTCTGCCATGCGCTCCTCAGCTTTGCGAAAGACACTTTCACTTACCTGAATATAATCCTTCATAAACAAAGCCCTCCTTCTCAAGCTGCACTCTCATTGCCTTTTTTCCGCGGCAGACAAGATTTTCGACCTGCTTTTTAGTCTTTTTCATTACCTGAGCTGCTTCCTTTATGCTTAGTCCTTCGATATATACAAGATGCAATGCCTGTCCGTAATCCGTGTTGACACTGCCCAAAGCCCTGTATAAAGCTATATTCTGCTCCTGCTGTATGTACGACTTCTCAAGATTTTCCTCATCTGAAATATCATACAGTTCATCTATTGGAAGATCGTAATTCTTTGAACGCTTTTTAAGATAATCATATGTTATGTTCCTGCCGATAGCATAAAGCCATGTCTTGAAGGAGCTCTTGCCCGAAAACTTAGGCTTGTTCATTATAAGCTCGACACAGCTCTCCTCCATAAGCTCCTCTGCTTCACAGATATTCCGCACCATGCTGTTTATATAAAGTGAAAGACCGTCCTTGTATTCCCGTATGACCTCCGTCATTCCGTCGTTATCGCCATTTATAAATCTGTTGTAATTGTTTGCACCTTTTTCGCTTCTGATCCTGTCGGCAGACGTTGCCTCAAAAAGCTTTTCCATGACCGTAAGGCAGCCCGTCTGCAATATTATGTCTTGTACTGCGGCAAATACGCTGCGGTATACAGCTGCACCACTGCTGTATGTTTTCACGCTACGTTCTGACGGAGAGTATCTGTTTTCAAATAACATCCAGCACTCCTCCTATACACTATATATAATTAGTCTCTTAACAATAAAAAAACACTCACATAAAAAGCATATTTTTATTTTTTGACTAATTAATACCAAACGCCACAATTATCCATATTTTATTATAATACTTTGTCAAAATAAGGTCAAGCCGATTTCTGTATTATTTTTTCTTCACAAAAAAATTTTTTTGAAAATGGTGAGTGTTTTTTTATTTTTTAAAGACTAATAAGTGTAAAGGTTTTAAAACCGCATTTTCTATATGCTTTCGAGAGGACGCTCCCGGAAGTACATTCCCCCCGTTGATGCAGGTGTGACGTCTCCCTAAATCATGCCTGCATGACACTACCACGTTCATAAGGAGGTATTTATCATGAACATCAAAAGAAGTATAGCCGCTGTGTTGTCATGCGCAATGGCTGTCGCTCCACAGATCAATACTTCTGCTTTTTCAGCAAACGCCGCTCCTGACGGACCTTCTATCATAGTTGCGATAGGTATTGATCCTCCCGACCCGAACGAAGAACCACAGCCGTCAAGCGGAATCGTGCTCCCGCGAGTTGATCTTGAATATGACTGCGCAGAAGTAGTTGACGCTTCATACGAAGTCATCACACTTGATGACGGCAAAAAGCTCTACGTAAACAGCGGCGAAAAAAAGCTCTATACAGGTATGTTCCAGAAGGGCAACAAGATAAGCATTTCAGGTGAGTTTGCTTACAGTGAGGCTCAGGATCTTTACCTTAACTGCACGGCTGATATAAAGCTCGTTCAGAGTGAGACAAAGCAGGACAAGGAGCTTGAAGCAAAGATCGCAGAAATGCCGCATCTTGAGTTCGGCTCATTCGGAACCTTTGTTATCGAGGCAGATAAAGATACTATAACTGTCGATAACGGTATGAAAATATACGTCAGCAGCGGTCTGCAAAATTACACCGATATGTTCAAAAAGAACAACTGCATAAGCCTTGAAGGGGAATTCGCTTACGACAAGGACAGCGATATGTTCTATAATGTTGACAGCTATATGGGTATCTGCGACTACGTAATAGGCTATAACGGATATGGCGGTTATGAAGACGAGGACGGTAACTGGATAGAGGAGGAGATAGTTACTACGACCACTAATGTCAACGACATCACTACCTGCCCTACTACTACCACAACTACTGCTGCCGAAATGAGATACCTTTTCGAGGAAAAGCAGCCCGAAGGAAAATATCCTGTACATTATTACGATTATACTCTCTATAAATTCAACAAAGAGATAACCGTAAAGGAAATCGACTCATTTATCATCGTTGCCGAGGACGGAACAAGATGGGGCTTTAGCACGGCCGAACATGATCCCTATGAGCTTGGCAGAGGCGATGTTATAAAAGTTTCGGGATTTTTCCGCTACTTCGCAAATACAGATGAATTCTATGCATTCACAGGTGATTATGAGCTCATTTCCGCAAATCCGGATTACGAGCAGTATGCTGAAATGGAGATAAAGAAGGATTTCAGCAAGCGCAAGATAATAGATAAAAGACTTTGTGCTGATCACATGATGCAGTATGACCCTGAGTTAGAAGACGTTAAAATAATAGGTATAGAATACGGTGATATATTCACGGTTGAGGGCGGATACAAGTTTGCTTTCATGACAAACAATCCGGGTCTCGACGAACTTAAAATAGGCACTCATATCAATATATCAGGCTGGTTTGAATATGATTCATACTTCGGCTGGTACTGCGCAACAAACTATCATACTCCTGAGGACGAGGCAGGAAAATTCACTATCGTAAGACAGCCCGAAAAGGACGAGGTCATTGATACTTCCGAATTTGAGCCTTTAAAGGTAAAGCTGTACGATGATTACGATGAAGAGCCCGAAGAAGAACCTGTTTCAACACTTGAAGGCGACGCAAATATTGATGGCGGCAAGGATCTTTCAGATACAGTTATCATAATGCAGTCTCTTGCAAATCCTAATAAATATCAGCTCTCAGATCAGGGCAAAATAAACGCCGATGTTACAGGCAATAACGACGGCGTTACCCTCAATGATGCCCTTGCAATACAGATTTCTCTTCTGTATAATGAGTAAAGTTTTCATCATATCCCACATTCCTTGATAAACTCCCCTTCAGGCGGCTTTATTTCTCCGGCTGCTGAAGGGGCAGTTTTATATCCCGAAGTATATAAAAACGCCCGATAATTTAAATTATCGGGCGTTTACGCTATTTATCACTTCTTGATATCTGTCTCGAACTTTGCGTCCTTGTAGTCTTCCTTGATCGAATCTCTGAGCTTATCAAGCGTCTCAAATCCATCAAAGACAACATTTCCCTTCTTGAAGCCTTCGCCATAGATCTCACCGAAGAATATATCGCTGTCGGGAACTATGATGCTTACATTCGGGAAATCGCTTCCCTTGCCATTATCGGGAGTTACAACATTCTCGAAAAGTGTATAGTAGTAATATGTAAATGTATCCTTGCTCTTCTTGTCGTCCTTCTTGGCTTCTGTGGTCTTTTCCTTGTCCTCGGACTTAGCTGTTGTTGTAGTCTCTTCCGACTTCTTATCATCAGCAGCTGTTGTAGTTGCTTCTTCTTTCTTCTCATCAGCCTTTGTGGCAGTTTCCTCGGCTGCTGTTGTCTTTTCAGCCTCTGTTGTCTCTTCCTTCTTCTCTTCTTCCTTCTTTTCCTCTTCCTTGCCTGCCTCAGGGTTCTTTGCAGTTACCTTATAAACATAGCAAACTATATTTTTAGGTGTAAAATAGCCTGTCTCCTTAGGGATATACAGATCAACACCTGCAAGCTCTACATCAACAAGCTCCTTGTCATCCCATGAATCAGCAAGCTCCTTGAAGCTGTCAAGAGCATACTTGTCCATTCTGTCGTAGGAAGCCTTTTCAATATCTGCTATCTTCTCAACGTATGAAGGCACACCCTCAACTGTGTACTCCTTCTTTATCTGAGTCGGCTTGTAGCCCTTGTTGAAGCAGGATTCCATTATATCCTCTTCATCGTAATATGAAGGTCCGAAGGTAACTGTTACCTTATCGCCGTTCTTTAAGCCATATTTCTTATCAGCATCGAAACCGAGGTTTACAGGGAGATCATCATCTACCTTGAATGACATGACGCTGTTTTCGCCAACGCCTGTGTACTCGATATCAAGATACTCAAAAGGATCAAATTCCTCAGGAACATCAAGATCGGTAACTTCGATAGTCTTATTGCTTACCTTGAGCTTGATATTGTACTTCTTGTATCAAATTTCCGACAATATCCGATGCCTTTATGTGAGTCATAAAAGCATTAAAAAGCTCTCCTCCGACCTTAGCCGAAGGAGAGCAGGTGTTAATGCGTCATGTTTTTTGCGAAAATCGTTCCGTTTTCATCAATGAAGATGGTCAGCAGGCTGCCGTCATGGAGAAGGCTGCTGCAAGTACAACTTATCCAGTTATTATTGTTTACATAGTTATCATTAATGATCTCTACATTGTCATAAAGCTGATCAGCTAAATTGATTGTAACTATGCCTGTATAGTCATACTCGTTTTTCAAATACTCCCTGACCGTATCATATACGGTATCGTAATCAGTATTCGTTTTTGCTGAGATCTCATTTTCTATTGAATTACCGAATTCAGCATTGAAATCTTCCAAAGCACCTGATGATGGCTGGCATGAAGCTATTTTCCATACGCCGTCATCGTCCTTCATGAATTCCATATCCAGAATAGCTACCCAATCTTCTGAACCGCCTCCAAGATACTCATCACCCGGCTGACAGATAGTAGCTCTCTCCCAGCCAAAGGAATTTTCTCTGATCTGAGACGGCTTTTCTGAAATAGGTGTTATGGCTGCATAATCGGGTACAGTTGGAGTAAGGTATTCATGTGCGTACAGCTCTCCCTTATACTCGATCATACCATGGATGTTCTCATCATTTTCAAGCACAGAAGTATCATCGCCTTCTATTCTGAAGCAATAGAACTGACTTACAGGATCAATGAAATACGGACTGTAATAACTTATAAGTTCATCGTATGAAGTAAAATGCGGATTATTGATCTTGTAGTATATAAGATCTTCTTCAAAATACGATGACCATATCTTGAGTTGTTCTCCGCTTGTGTCAATATTCGGCTTTGAACACAGATTTCTCGCTTCGATCCAGTGAGGCAAAAGCTCGTCTGCAATGCCCTTCATTTCTTCAAAGGTATGACCGTTTATTTCTGTCTGTGCCTCTGTTGCTGCTTCTGTAGTCTGCACCTCTGTTGTATCAGCTTCGGTGTTTGTCTCGGTCGTATCTGCCTCTGTTGTAGCCGCAGCATTGTTTTTGTCAGGGTCATCAAACTGATTTCCCTTTGTTCTGTTAAGCAGTGCGAACATTCCTATTCCGCCTGCCATAACAACAAAAGCTGCTGCTGCGCATAAAGGTCTGTACCATACAGGACGGCGATACTGTTCTACTCCGCGGACGCTTATTTCGTTTGTTTCTGATTCGGAACCTCTCTGTAATTCTGCTAATTTTTTCTCGCTCATTGCAAGTATTCGCTTTTTTGTCTTTTTGTCATCTGACGAAAAAGGAACAAGACTATCAATGATATCATCATCGGCTCTGTTAAGAATGTCAAGCTTTAGATCTTTCATATCATTTCCTCCTTTATACCCCTTTTAACAAGTATACTGCGAAGTTTTTCCACTGCCCTCTTACAGCGCATACGTACTGTTGAAGGCTTCATTGATAGTAATTCTCCGATCTGCTGCGATTGTTTGTCGTAATAGTATTTCTGTATTATAATTGTTGAATCAGGTTCTCCCAATGAATTGATACTTTCGATCAGTATACGTCTGAGCTCGGATTTCTCACTGTCACTGACAAGGTCTTCGTCCGAACCCAGCTCACGGCTTGTATCTTCATCTATTGAAAATGTCTTATCAGTATGGCGCATAATACTCCTGTAATGGTCAATGCTTATCCGCTTAGCCACTACTCCTATAAATGGCTTCATGTCGCCGTTGTTATACTTTTCACCGAATGTAAAGAATATTCGTGCAAATATATCACTTATGCACTCCTCTACATCTTCATTAGTCCCAACGCTCCTGAGCCTGTTAAACGCTATTGCACGGACATAGCTGTAATATTCCTCAAACAGTTTCTCATGTGCCTTCTTCTGAGACTTTTCCAGAAGTTCAAGATATTCGCCGCCTGTCATGCGGTACCCTCCTTTTGGTTTTTTGCGGTCATGTCCTGTGTACAGGAGCACAGCCGTTTAAAGCTTCCATGGTCGCTTTCACTATATACAAACGTACACTTGCTCCCTTTCGTCACAAAAAATTTTCATAACATAAAAACATAAAGAGCCGACCTCCGGGATCGGCTCGATAGTATGCGATTTATTGAGCTTTACAGCTTATTCCGCTCCTGATACCTCATCAACATAAAAGTCAGTGAGACTGTCGGGAGACTCCACATAGAGCTGTAACATCTCTGCACCCTCGGGGATAACATATGCATCATTGGAAAGCGTCACCCATTCGCCGCTCTTAGCTGTTACCAGTGCTACCTCGTCGTACTTTTCCGTACCGTCGTTGTACTGCATGGTAAGCTTCATGGTCACCTCTTCGCCGCTTTTCTGCATTGCCTTTGCCGAGAATTTATAAGCCTTTCCGGGTTTGTAGGTATCACTGCTGAGCATTATGGCTGCGCCGTTCCAGTTATCCGTTCTGCCGCTTACGAACAGGGACTGACTGCCGTCAGAGGCATTTTCCTTATCAACAGTCACCAGCGAACCTCCGCGTGGTATCCAGCCCTCAGCTCCCTTTTCAAAGCTGATATCAAAGAAGCCTGCTTCCGTAGGATCGCCCTCTGTGACTGAGCTTTCAAGCTTTGCGATGGCGTCATAGTCAACTGTTACATCTATATCCTTTGCCTCGGAATATGTTCCGCCCACTTTCAGGTCATTCTTATATACAGCAGCCTTGCCCTGCGACTGATAGCCCTCTATGGTAAGTGCGACCTCATACATCTTTCCGAGCTCAAGCCCGCACTTCTTCCATGCGTCGAAATGCTTGGATATAGATATAGTACCTTCTATCTTATTGCCGCTGCTGTCAGGCTTTGTACGCCTTACGCTCCAGTACTGGTCAAAGGTCTGCGTACCGTCGATGGAAGGCTGTTCGTATCTTGTGGTCTTGTATATATCGTATGTACCGCCGTCAACTGTTACTGTACCCAGTGCAGCAGGTGCTCCGGGCGGTCTCCAGCTTCCCCATGATTCTACTATATAATATTCTACAAGGGGCTCTCTTGTCCAGCCGTACACACACATATACGAATTGCCTATTGGCTGATAGTCCACGCCGTAGTCAATGGACATATTTCCCAGCTCCTGATAGGTCTTTGTACAGTCATATTTCTTACCACGGCGGAAGAGCGCATTGTTGATATTCTCCCATTCACATGAGAAATTACCGCCGCCCGCCTCTACATTGAAGGTGGTGTCTCCTTCGTCCTTCCACAGCTCATAATCGTATCCGTCGGCTGTACCTGTAATATTCTCGTGGAAAACCTCAGTCTTTCCGCTGCTTTCCTTATTATTCCGACTACAGCCTGTGAATGTACTTATAATACACGCAAATGCCGCAGCAATTGATATCTTTTTCAGTATCTTTATCATCATTCGGCATATTTCCTCTCTTTCTGCCCGTTTTTCGAGCCTTAATTCGATTTTAACATATGGTAATTTTTTTACAAGTCATTTTTTGCGCTTGACAAGTCGAAATTTGCGGCGGCTCCATGATTATGAGTCATTCTGTGCCTGTTTGGGACATTAACTGTAATAATAATATTGAGTACATATGATATATTTGATTTATACTCATTTTTAATGACAAATGCATATTTTTGTTGTATAAAACGCTGAAATCGCAGAATTTATGACACGTTTTTCCTTCTCATGTCGTTTGTATGTTATGAAAGCTAAAGTGCGTACAACATATCACTTAACGCTCAGATTTTTTTAAAAAAGGAGATAATAATATGAAAAAAGGATTAGTTTTTGCCCTTATTATGACAATGGCACTTTGCAGCTGCGGCAAAGAGAAATCTCATCAGAGACCGGATCATTCTTCAAAAACTTCAACTACTACAGCCGCTTCCGCTGAGACAACTACTGCTGCACAGGAGGAGGCTGCTGAGACAACTGCTGCAGAAACCACAGCTGCCACTGCAAGCAGCGACTCTGATACCACCACCACAACAACAGATGCTGCACCTGCCGAAACAACCGATGCTGCTTATGAGTCAGCAGGTTCTCACGTTAATTTAGATACAGAAGACCTTTTTGCAGGTCAGTTCTTCGATGAGAACAACAGCAATTTCTCTATGGTCTTGGACAACATAGGCAATGGCTACAAAGTAAATATATCACGCAAGGTATCCGACACTCAGATAGATAACTGGTACATTACAGGTCAGTTCGACGGAAGAGCCGTTCTGCACTATGACAACTGCTCAAAGTACATCATTACACTTGATGAAAACGGCCTGACTTCTTCGACCGAGACCGTTTATACCAACGGAACAGGCTATATCGCTATCTCTGAAAGAGGCGGTCCGGAGGACACAGGCTATGTATGGAAGGACGATGTTGACAACGCAGGCAGCAGTGCTTTCTTTAAAAAATAAGTTCCTTTTGAATATAGTAAGGATAAACGGCAGAGTCTTTCTGACTCTGCCGTTTATTTCAGGTTTTACACTTATCAGATACCTTTAAAGGTTATCTTTTTGTATTTCTCAAGCTTCTGAGCTACCTCTGCACGAGCGTTTGGATCCATGAAAAATCCGCCCTGTACTTCGGCTATCTCGTCGCAGTGCACTCCGCGTCCTTCTTCTGTGGTCCTGTCGCGCTCAAGTCCGTTGGGAGCGATAACGAATTTCCACTTTCCGTCAGGTGTCTTTTCAAGATCGCCGCCTGCTCCGCATACAGTACACTCAATAGGATACTTTAATCCCTTCCACTGAACATCGCCTAAACACAGACTGTTACTGTGACAGTTAGGACACCAGCCTGCATCGGGATCGCCTAACCACTTTCTCTCAGCAGCAGGTGTATTCAGCGCCTTCATTACATTCTGTCCTATCTCTCTTGCACGGGCAAGCTTCTCCTCATACAGAAGGACCTGTGCAGGTGCAGGAACCGCGGTAGCCATATACATATCAACTATCTTGAAGCTGTTTGTTACCGTAGTTATCTGCATACATTCAAGTGCAAGCGACTGCCATGAACGGTATGAACCGCCTACAGATATAAGTGCGCCTACACGGTCACGGGGCTCGATAGCTCCTATCTGTGTAAGGAATGCAGACTCATAGGCTAAATTTCTGTGCATGAATTTAAGGAACAATGACGACGGCATAAGTGCATATGTAGGTGCAGCAAATATAACTGCGTCCTGATTGAGCATAACCTGCATTATCTTATCCTTATCGTCCTTATTCTTCAACGCACAGCCTGTATTTTTGCCCATCGACATTCCCATTGTACAAGATGTACAGCCCGTACAGTCGAGCAGATCATAGTCTTTTAAGTTGATCATGGTTATCTCGGCACCTAATTCCTGACATGCCATGAGAGCTTCTTTCAGCAATATTTCGCAATTGCTGTCTTTACGTCCTGCTGTAACGCCCATTACTGTAAATCCCATAACAAAACTCCTTTTCTAAAAAAATAAAATAAAATGCCGAATTTTTTGGTACAGAAAGCAGGATCACGGCGCTATCCCTTTTTGCTTCTGTATTTGCCTATTTAAATTCTTTCTTTTAATTATTATACTTTATTTCACACAAAAAATCAATAGTTTTAGAATGCTAAATATCACAATATTTCGCCGAAAAATTCGTCATTGTGGCACTTGAAAATTAAAACGTATTATGCTATAATGTATATTGTAGGGGCAAAGTGTCTATGCAAAAAATTACAATTATATTACTGAAAGTAAATTACGCTCTGCGAAAAAATCTCCGCAGAGCGTTTTTTCAATATATCATTCTGCCTCTGAAATGAGATGTCTGACAGCTTACATCTGCTTCATTGCTTATGAGCTTTTTCAGATCATATTTTGCTGGTACTCCCTCTTTGCCGCCGAATGACATACTCCACACAAATATCGGAACGTGTCCCAGCTCACCGCTGCTGTGTACAGCGATAACATGACCGAACTTCCATTTTTCCTTCGGAAGCTCACCGAAATGAAACTCCTCCGACATTTCAAGGAACTTCTCCCAAAGCTCTTCATTTTCGATGTAAAGCCACATTTTTTCGTCTTTTCCCAATAATTCTCTGATAGTACGCATATCTGTACTCTCCTTAAAAATATTCCATAAGAGCACAAAAGCGACCCCATCGTTACGACAGGATCGCTCAACAGCTGTATTATCCCATCGTTCAAGCTTTAGCACCTTACATATGGCAGGTTGCTGTGCGGTCAGTGGGCTTGTCCCTCACGCACTCTTTATGGTATATTTATTATAGCACAAAAAAGATATAATGTCAAGATACAGCAAATAGTTTTCAAAAATCGAAAATTTTCTCATAAAAGGTGAGAGTTTCTTAGCTCTGCTTCGTCTAATAAATGAAAAGCCCGAAAACGAGGTGATATTATGGACTATACTATCAGCATAACAAACAAATGCAACCTTAAATGCAGCTATTGCTACGAAAGGCATCTGAACACGGAATACGGCTGCATAACCAATGAAATAAAAACAAAGATCGCAGACTTCATAAACAGTCAGGGCAATGCTGAAATAATATATCTTTTCGGCGGTGAGCCTCTGCTGTATAAAGACACTGTAAAATACTACTGTGAAAATGTTAAGGCAAAAGAGTTTATCATCACGACTAACGGAACTCTGCTCGACGAAGACTTCATAAAATGGTGCGCCCATAGAAAAAACGTTATTATCAATATGTCCCACGACGGTATCGAATGCACCGAGCGAGGAGCTGATACGGCAGTCCTCGATGCAAACCTGAAATTATTGCTGAAATATCAGCCCGAAACTCTTGTACAGCTCGTCTACACGGAGGAGACTCTCCCGAAACTGTATGACAATATGATATACCTGAAAAATATGGGAGTAAAAAAGGTCTCCGCAACAATGGACGCTTTTCTCACTCCTGCCGATCCTGACAGCTTCGGCGATATCATGCGTGAACAATGGCGTAAGATCGCTGATATAAAAGACTTTTTCATATATGAGCTGTCTGCAAAAAAGAACAGCATCAAAAATCATAAACCAAGTCTTTGCGAGATCTGTAAAAAGAAGGTCTTTATAAACTGGGACGGCAGCTTTTATCCCTGCGTTCAGTTCCAGAATATCCCCGAATACCGCTGCGGTGATATATTCGTGGGGATCGAAGCCGAAAAAGCACGAAAAGCTCACCCTGATTATTCAATGGTCTCGGAAAGGTGCAAGGGCTGTGAGATAGCTCAGTATTGCCGTAATTCATGCGCTTGCAGAAAAATGGCTACAACAGGCACTGTAAGAGATATCTCGGAAGCCGCTTGCATGGAAGAACAGGTGCAGATACTTACCGCACTTGAAATATTATCTAAAGAAAACGGAGGTATGAAACAATGAGGAAATTTACCAAAGAGATAGCATCACTTTTAGCCACAGTTACTATGACACTTTCCGTGAACACAGGCTATGCTTCTTCGGAGGAAGCCGTGAAAATGTCAGGTGAGATTGCAGGTCCTGATATCATTACCGATACTCCTCCTGAGGAACTCGTTCCCACCGCAGGCGTTGTAATGATCTCTGATGATGATCTGCCGCAGACTACAACAACTACCGGAAGTCCTTCAATGATAGGTACTACGATCGCAAAAAAAGAAACAACAACTACTACTACCACTACGACAGGGCTTATAGGTACAACTACGGCAAGACTGGATACGACTACCACTGTTCCGTCAATGATAGGCACTACAGTTACACCTGCTAAAATTACTACTACTGCCTCACCGACAATAACCACTACAATGATCGGTACTACAGTAGCAACTGAGGATATAACTGTAACAACACCCACAGAACCCGAGTTTCCGCCTCTTGCAGGAGTGATGGCTCTTCCCGACGGCGATGCGAACTGCGACGGAGATACAGATATGTCTGACGCTGTACTTGTAATGCAGGCTCTTGCAAATCCTAATAAATACGGTATAGACGGTACGGCTGAAAATCATCTTACCGTAAACGGCAAATACAATGCTGATATGGACGGTGACGGTCTGACTGTTGGTGACGCTCAGGCTATTCAGAAAAAGCTTCTCGGTGTAGAATAGAAACGTATATCTGATCTGTATTGAGCAGACGAAAACAGCGGTATTTCCCTATTGGAAATACCGCTGTTCTTATGTCGTCATAATTATGTTTTAAGCAGCTGACCATGCTGTTATTATGGAAAAAAATGCGGCAGGTCTGAAAAGGCTTATTCTTCGTCTATTACTATTTCACCTGTCCAGTCGTTTATACCGCCAAATTCGTATACGTGTGTATACCCCATGTCAGCAAGCTTTTGTGATGCGACCTTACTTCGCCTTCCGCTCCGACAGTAAACAAGAATGATCTGATCAAGGTCAGGCAGTTCTTCAGGTCTTTCGTTATTGATGTTTTCATTCGGAATGAGGATCGCACCGGGAATATGACCGCTGTCATATTCGTCCTGATGACGTACATCTACGATAACACTGCTTATATCAGCGTCCATGAACTCCTTAGCTTTTTCCTGCGAGATCTGCTGATATATCTGCGATACTGCAATAGTAGTCCCTGTAGGTGCCTGTCTGATATTTGAAGAAGATAAAGCTCGGTCTGGTGCGCATGATGCCAATGAAAAGAATAAAGCTGCAATGAGAATTATCCGTTTAGTCATATGATAATTACACCTCCATATTATTATGAAGTCATTCTTCAATCCATATCTCCCTTTTCATCAGTTATTGTCTTCTTCAAAAATGTGATTCAGGTTTATTGCTGCTGCAACGATCAATGCCGCTATAAGCCGCATGACCACTCCCCACCTGTGTTCGTCCATGATCTCTCATGGTGATGCAAAGCAGCAGACATATAAACTTCGGCGATCAGCTCATTTAATGATCTGATTTATTATTCCTTAAAAATAGGCCACACTGATTATAGCACATATGTTATAAAAATGCAAATGCGCGGAAAAATATATGCCTTACAATGAATTATAGCGCGAAAAGACAGCGTGGGCTGCCCGCTTACAGAACAAAAGTTATGAAAATGCAAGTGGGCGGTAATATGCGTTTTATCCTGCCCTGAATTGGCAGAAATCAATTTATTATATATCTGCACCATACTTTGCATATATGCTTTTTTTGCTTTTTTCTTGAAGATTTCAAAGTAACATGGTATAATGGTAACATAAGTAATGAATTCTTCCCTAAAAAGAATTCATTTACGGGGATATTAATTTCATTTTATGATACGGAATCACTTTTACTACAACTTGCATCACGATCATATTACTACAACAAAGCAAAGAAAGCAGGAATTATCAATGAAAATATGTGTTCTTAACTGTTCTCCCCAAAACGATCTTTCCATTACGCTGCAAACTGTTTTTTATCTGCAAAAATGGTTTCAGGAAAAGCTCGGCGAAGATGAGTTCGATATTATTCCCGCATTCAGCGGAATAGTTACCGACAATATCAAAGAAGCTATACAAAAGGCAGATCTCATCATCATGTCAGGTGCTGTATTCCATTTCGACGTCCACAGCAGTATGGGCGAATTGCTGGATATCCTTTGCGATAATTACTATGATATCCTAAAGGACAAGCCCGTTACCTTCCTGTCTACCTCGGGAATGCTTGGAGATACTATGGCTCACAACAGATTTGAAATGTGGGCAAGAAGAAACGACCTGATGTACATAAACAGTCTCAGTCTGGAAAGCTCGGAAATACTTTCCCCTACAGGCCGTGAAGAGCTGTTTTGCTGGTTCAAATATACAAAAGCAATAACAGAATATTATAAGAATAAAAAAATGCCGAAAGCAAAAAGTCACGGTCGTGTGGTTCTGCTGGATACCTGTGAAAAGGAAAATACCAAAATATTATCTGAAATAAGATCAGCAAAACAACGATTTGAAGCCAGCGGCTTTGAGACCAAGATAATTACTTTAAGAGAAAAGAATATCCGTCACTGTACAGGCTGTCAGTGCTGCTTCAGCAACAGGACCTGTGTCTTTAATGATGACTGGAAAAAGACCTTTGAAGAACTGTACCTTGATACAGACATGATAGTCTATTTCGGCGGATTACACTATGCTTCCCTCGGTAACTGCTATAAGACCTTCCTTGAAAGACACGCTTGTTTAGGACGTTCGGGAATCGAAGATGAGGTCATAAAATCCTATTTCTTTATTCTGGACGAAAAATCCGACAGAGAAGATATATCAGCTTTCAAGATAAACTGCGAGACCTTTGACGGTCTGAACTGCTCTTACCTCAGCGATATCTGCGAGATCGGCAATAATGAGAAAATGCAGGAGCTTTACGATAAAATGACTATCGCATACAATTCTGATATCATGCCGCAAAACGGATTTCTGAAAAATGGCATAAGAACAGGCTTTGCAAGAGTCGCTGCAACCGTAAAGAACCGCTGTCCCGGCGACTACAGCTACTTTAAAAATTTAGGCTGTTATGACACTATTCAGGCAAGCCCTCATGTACAATGGCTAGATAATGCAGAGGACGCTCAAAAGGACAGAGAAGCAAGGCTGATACCTTATAAAATGACTCTGTTACACCTTGCCGAGCTCCCCATGATAACCGAAAGAAGAAAATATAAAAGCATATCAGTTATCGAAAGACAGAAAGCTGCGGCAAGAGGTACTGATATTTATAATCATTGACTTGCTGCGTATAATAGTTAAGTGTATAAGCTCCGATCAAACCGGGGGGTCAAAAAGAAGTTTTTGTAATCCTTATGTTAGGTTGCGTAACTACGGTTACGCAACCTTTCTTCTTTTATCATAGTCATTTCTTGAAAGTACCGCCGAAGCAACAGCAACACGAAAGCTAAAATAAATATCCACCTTCTGCTGACGATGACCACTGGACTTATCCGTTGCATGAACAACGATACGTTCAATCAACTCATGCATAATCTCAGGTGTAAGCTCAGTAATATGCTCATACTTCTGAACGATACTAATAAATTTCGTTACATCTTCCGTTTTCTGCTCTTTCGCCTTGATAAACGTTGTCAAAGCTGTCGTTTCCTCTTTCAGTCTAAGCTGTTCTTCTTCATACCCTTTGGACATCATTGTAAAACGTTCATCTGTAATTTTACCAGAAACATTATCCTCATACAATCTTGTGAACAGCTTGTCCAGTTCAGCAATGCGCTTTTCGTTCTGATGCAGTGTACGCTTTGCTTTTTTCAGGTCATCTTCATGATCGACGGCTGAACGTTCCATTGCTAACTGAACAAATTCGTCCTCATGCTCATGTATGGTGTCCAAAAGATTATTAAGCTCTTTCAGAACCAACTCCTGCAATACAACTGTTCTAATATAATGAGCACTGCATTCCAACTGATCCTTTGCATAGGTACTGCACTTCAAATGTTCCTGATTTTTCGGTTGGGTTCTTGCCCTGCAAAGATACATCTTTGCGCCGCAGTCCGCACAGTACACCATGCCTGAGAACGGATTGAGTTCCTCACATTTCTGCATCCTTCGACGATTCTGCCGAATCGCCTGCACCAAGTCAAAGTCGTGCTGCGTGATGATTGCGGGATGTGTGTTCTCAAAGATTTTCCATTCCTCTCGTGGTGTCTGCACCTTCTTTTTGATCTTATAAGATTTTCGATGCGTTTTGAAGTTGACAGTGTGTCCGAGATATTCCATGCGCTCCAGAATCTTGACGACCGTGCTGTCATTCCACCTTGTCGGGTATTTGTAATGTCCGGACGCAATGTACCCTTTGGATATAGCGTAGGCTATAGGGATCAGCACTTTTTCAGAAGATAGCTTTTTGGCAATCTGTTCAGGACCGAAGCCTTCGATACACATTTGAAAATACGCTGAACTATCGCAGCCGATTCATCGTCTATCTCCCAGATATGCTTATCCTGTTCAGATTTTCTGTAGCCGTAAGGCGGAAGTGTTGAAAGTGGCTTGCCTGACTGCCCCTTTGCACGGAACACAGCCTTGATTTTTTTCGAGGTATCACGAGCGAACCAGTCATTAAAAATATTTTTGAATGCCATCAGTTCATTTTCGCTCTTGGCTGTATCGACTGCATCATTGATCGCGATGTACCGGACATCAAATTCAGGAAAGATGATTTCAGTGTACTCACCGGTTCTCAGATAATCTCTGCCGAGACGACTAAGGTCCTTTGTTATGATAATACCAACTTTCCCGTCCTCCATATCCTGTACCATTCGCATAAAGTCAGGGCGCTGGAACGAGGTGCCGCTCCAGCCGTCATCCACATAGAACTGCGGATTCGGAAAGCCGTTTTCTTTCGCATACTTGAGCAGAATTTCCTTTTGGTTGGTAATGCTGTTGCTCTCGCCGGCAAGAAGATCGTCCTGCGAGAGGCGGCAATATAAAGCTGTAATCTTATCTTCTCTCATCATATCCTCACTTTCCGACAAGCTACAGCGGATTCGCATCTATATTATACCACATCTTCAAATAAAATTCAAGACTTTAAAGCGGCGAATTTCAGGATCCGCTGTATTTTTTATCACGGCTTCATTTCTGTTTTTTTACCCGTTCTACATCATGAACGATCAGCCTTCTAACTACATCCTCCAGTGTTTCCTTACATTCCGAACAAAAATGCAATTCAACAATATAGGTCGTATGACCGAATTTATATTCTGTAACGCTTGAAGCAAGCGGTGATGTATCGCTTGCTTCTGCGTTATTCATTTTTATTTTGTTATCCATTTTGCCTCCTCACAGATATTGAGTCTGTAATGAATTTAGCCACTATGTACTCAAAGCTCTTTTTTCTTCTCGTCAACCAGCGTATTCAGAACACGTTTCAATGCTTTTCCGCCTTTGAAGGTCGGAATATATACTCCGTGCAGATCGGTCAGAACCTCAAATGTACCGAATCCGCCGATCTCGATCTTTTCCCCTTTTGAAAGCAGAAGGCGAAGTGTATCCATAATAGCATTGACACTATTGTATGCCTGTCTGCGGCTGATGTCTTTTTGTGCTGCGACAGCCTTTACAAAATCACTTCTGTTCATTGTCAGCCTCCTTCTTAAAATGTTCATTCAAGAAATTATCAAGCTGCTTGCGGTACAAGGTGATGTACCGCTTTCTTGTTTTCCCGACACGTTTCTACGGACGGTAACGCACCTGTCCCGTAAGAATCCAATGTACCTTTATATAGTCCATTGCAAACAGCTTACGAAGGATCAGAAGCATATCGACCTTGTGTTCGGGATATTCGACCGCACGAAAACACGGGATATAGATTTCCGGGCGGATATAATAATAGGTGTCATCGCAGTAGCCGAGCGGCTGCCTGTCCGCTGACACAGTATTATGATCCTTTACAGCGACTATACAATCGGGATTGGCTTTCATATAACGGCAGAGCAGATAAAGGAAATCTGTCGTCTGCTTTTCAGCGCTCATGATCGTCACCTGTCTTTGCGGCGATGCAGAGTGCCATTGCAAATACACCGACTGCACCGCATACGAATAATCCTGCAATAAAATGTCCCATAGAACACTTACGTTTATATTGCTTTGCGCTTTGCAGCAGGTTTGGCGATAGTCTGCTGCTTTATGCGCTTTTCAAGTTCACTGATTTCTTTCTGAGCAGTCATATATAATGACCACTTGTCTGCTTCACTGCCGTACCTGACCATCTCGTAGAGATAGTTATAATAATCCATTTTTGTCAGGCTCTCTACGAAATTCGGATGCAGCGGTTCATTCGGGGATTTCGGTGCATACTGTGTCTGCCAGCGGCAAAGCATATTCAGATAATCGTTCAGGATTCGCTCTGCACTGTGCAGCCAGTTCCGGTAAACGATTTCGGGATTTACTGTCTAATGGATATGGCAGCAGCCCTCCTGTTCGATCAGGTTCAGTCCGAAGTCACTGTTCAGCTTTTTCGCTGCATCATACTGCGACAATTCAAACAGCCTTGCAGTGAAATCTGTGACATCCCCATGCGCTCCGCACCCAAAGCAATGATAGTGGTCATCGTAAACCTTCAGGCTTGGATCATTATCTGTATGAAACGGACAGACGGCGAAACCTGCCCTGTTCACTTCCAGACCGTAGAAACGCATCACATCCTGCATCAGCAGTCTGCTCCGAAGCTCCTCATAGATATTATCCAGTATCACCACCCCTTTCGTTTATTGAAAGGGGCTTCCTGTTACTTTGGCGAAGTATAGCTCAGACCGGCGATGTCCTTGCTGTCGGATCGTAGCCCCTTTCATAAGTCAGTTCAAAAACGGGCGTTTTGTAAACCAAAATCAGAGCATTTTTCTAATATTCTACGAATCATCCAAAATGGGACAGTCAGAAATATACAAAGTGCAGAAAAATCACAAAGAGGATTTGAAACGGTTTACTATCAGAGATTTTTTGTATTGACTTATAGAAGGGAGCGTTCTATGTTTACATACTATCGCCGCAGGCGCAAAAAAGCAGGGTAATGCTCAGGAGAGCAAAAAATGTGAAAACTGAGTATGGTCATACTTTGTGTTTTCACGGAATAGCAAGCCACAGAAAGTGGTGCATACTTTCCACTTTCAAAAATTTTTGAGTGTGAACCCCTCAAAAATCATGTTTCAGGGAACCCACCGCCCTGAAACATACTCCTTCCGAAAACAAGACTGCAACTTGAACCTCTGAAATACATATGAAGGAATTTGCATGAAAAAGTACAAGCCCTCAGATTGACTCCGAGGGCTTGTTTTCAGCAATTATTTTTCTTCTATGATGTTATCTGAATGCTCACTTCTCTCTTACCACGCAGAAGCAACACTATAAAAACCACTGCTATGACAAGCAAGGGGAAATATCTCAGGGCATCTGTCCATGATGGCAGAGAAGCATTTTCAGGGATATTGCCCTGTGCTAAAAGGCTCATGACAGCTCCCTGACTTTCATTGTACATAAAATGCGCGATCACCGCAGGAAAAACACTGTCTGTCTTTTTTGTAAGCCACATCAGGAATGCTCCGAAGCAAGTAAGCATTACAAGCCTTCCGAAAGCCGAGCCAAGTGCTTCGGTGAGCGTGCCGTTTCCGTTCAGATAAGGTGCAATATCCATTGGCAGATGCCACAAGCCCCACACGATACCGCCAATAAGACAAGTGCAGAGTGTTCCAAAAAGCGGCTCCATTTTCTGATTCATATACCCACGCCAGCCAAGCTCCTCGCCGAGCAGACCAATTGACTGCACAGCGGAAAAAGCAAATAGCAGAAGCGCATTTGAAAGAACGTTGCTGAATGTAAATCCGCCCAGCCAGTTGCCGTGTCCGCTGACAATTACAGGGAGCAGAAACATCGAAGAAAGACATATCAGAGGGAGTCCGAATGCAAGCAGATAATATCTGATATTGCCTGTGAGGTGTAAGTGCAGCTTCATATCACGGAAGCCCTCTTTGATAACGGCTCTTGTGATAAGACTTGCTATCGCAGGCGAAAATGAAAATACCATGTATATGATGTAATATACCGTGTTCGATTCGTGCATGGGCTTAACGCAAAGAATGTACAGCAGCATAAACGCAAGCACGATAATCAGGTAAATACCAAGCCGTTTCGCATTCTCGTTTTTAGTGGTCATACTGCTCCACCCCTTTCAGATAGACCCTGCACGAAATACGGTAGGATATGTAGTAAGCTGTGAGCGCGATCATGCATACGATACCCAGTGCCAGCAAGATATTATCCTCGGTGAACAGCTTTTCACCGGACTCGTACAGGATAACGCTGAAATTTCCGGCATTAGTCAGTATCAGCACCGATATTATGATGACGAACGCGATAGAATAGATGAGCTTGGTGATACCGCCCTTTTTGTTGCCGTATCTCAGCGCGAACGGAATATCGGTCGCACGCAGTATCATCTGCAAAAATGCGAGAGGGACGGCAACTGACGATATCGAGCCGGTCAGCTCCCAGCCCTTGTCCGCGGCTGCCGCACTGAACAGCCTGTCGAATGTTTGCAGACTCGTTATGAACAGCACGATCATCGCAAAGACCATTTCGTATTTCACGCGGATAAAACCGCGGTAGCCTTCCGGCGTCGCGGTGATCCAGTACCCCCATATCTTTCGGTCATCGCCCATGAGCACCATTGTCTGTATACCTCCCGCTACAAGGAAAGCGATAACGGTGCATATTATGCGGAAATTATACATCTCCTCCGTATTGGTGACGATATCTCTGTTATAGAGTATCATTATGAAGGGCAGCAAGCCGCAAGCTATCATCAGCAGAATGAAAAAACGGTTATGCTTCCATTCCTTGTATACCAGTCCCGTCATTACGGCTCCCTCCTCTCATACGCTCTCCACATCACGATGAAGTGAGCAGCGCAGACACATACAAATAATGCAAGTGCAATAGCAGTAAATGCCGCTGAGCCCATAACTCCAAGGAACTTCTTCGCCTTTCCGAGCAGCTTGCCCATACTGTAAGAACCGAGTGCTCTGCTCAGCAGGATATACAAGGCTACGACCGCGATGCTTGCGATAGTGCCATACTTTTTTATATCCTTCTCGTCCTTTGCGAGCATTAGTATACCGTTGAAAACAAGGCTGAAAAGGAAGAAAACAGTTGTAAACATCAGGAATTGGTTCATCACAGCAAGTACGTCCATGCCGTCGGCAAAAATGTTTATCAGCACGCAGAACGCTCCTGTCAGGACGCCGAACACCAGAACGTATATCAGCTTCACAAGGAGATCGACAGCTGCGTTCTGTGAAGCTGTCGGAGGCAGAACTATCCTGTAGCGTCTCCAGCCAACGTTTATGTCAGCCTTGTGCAGCTCGTTGTCAAGTCCGGCTGCCGCTCCTCCGACCATTGACACCATCAGCCCCAGCATTACCAGACCGGAGCTGTCTGTGGCTGCGTCAGGCTCCTCATCACCGGAAAGAATGACAGGTATGAGAATACATATCAGCATGAGCAGGAACAGTATCAGCATGAGGAGATAATGCCTGCGGGTCAGCTTCAATTCTCTGTAAATAAGTGACTTATAGAGTTTCATCACGACCACTCCTTCGCGTCCTTGTGGACATAGTAGAGCATAATATCGTCAAGGCTTGCAGGGTCTATCACGCAGTCGCGGTACTTATAGCCTGCATTCTCGCGGTCATTCACCATGACCTCTGCGCCGAAATTGTTGGTGCGAATGCTGATAATATCATCGGCGTCTATCTCTGCGATTTTCTCCTTGTCACATTTGAGGATACCGTGAGATTCGATTATCTCGTCCTTGTAGCCTGTCAGCAGTATTTTGCCCTTGTCGATGAACGTCACCATATCGGCTATCTTTTCAAGGTCGGAGGTGATATGTGAGGACATGAGAATGGAGCGTTCGCCGTTTTGCAGATACTCCATGAAGATGTGCAGTATCTCGTCGCGCACGACGGGGTCAAGTCCCGTAGTCGCTTCGTCCATGATGAGCAGTTCGGCATTGTGTGACAGCGCACAGGCTATCTGCAATTTCATCTTCATGCCCTTTGAAAACTGTCCTATCCTCTTTTTCAGCGGGAGCTGAAAACGCTCGATATACTGCTGATAGGCAGCGTTGTCCCATTCGGGGTACATACCCTCGAATATTCGCGCCATATCCTTTGCATTGAATACATCGTGGAACGGCAGTTCATCAAATACAACGGCTATACGCTTTTTTATCTCGGTTTCGTCCTTCACATGGTCAAGTCCGAGCAGACGTATCTCCCCACTATCAATATTCGTAATATGAAGCAGGCTGCGGATAGTCGTGGTCTTGCCTGCACCGTTCTGCCCGATAAAGCCCATTATACAGCCTTTCGGAACATCAAAGCTGATATTGTCGAGCGTGAAGCCGTCATAGCGCTTGGTCACGCCCTTGATCTCAATCGCATTTTCGTATGCGGTCATGTTAATCCCCTCCGTTAACAAGGTCGAGCAGCTCGTGAAGCTCCTGCATAGTGATACCTGCTTTTTGCGCCGTATCACTTGCTTCCATAAGCAGGGATTCAATGCGTTTTATCTGCTCTTCACGATATAGCTCTAAGTTCTGCGCCTTGACGAAAGAGCCTCTGCCCGTGTACGACTCGATAAAGCCGTCACGTTCAAGCTCCTCATAGGCACGTTTTGTTGTCATGAAGCTGATACGGAGTTCGGTAGCTAAGATACGCATTGAGGGCAGCGCATCGCCCTCTTTGAGCTTTCCCTCCAGTATCAGCGTCTTGATCTGGTTCGCGATCTGGAGATAGATAGGCTCACCCGAAGAATTACTGATGTTGATATTCATTTAAGTGTACACTCCTTGTGGTTATATAACCTTGCTGTACATTCCGGATTGTAACAGCAAAGTCTAAATTGTATAACTACCATGTATACAATTATAGCAGGTGTGTTACACTTTGTCAAGGGGTTTTGTAAAAGTTCTTTGAAATGGCATGAAAATGATGAAAGAGCGATGCCCTCCAAATATCAGGGAGCATCGCTCTTTATATAGCAAAATCGTCTTTTCGCCTCAAAATCGACTATACATACCGTTACTTACCGTTTAATGGGAGTGCTGCAATCGGCACGTCTATTCCAAAAAATGAACTTGCACAACTATGAAAGGATACAAAAAGCAGGCAAACTATATAAGTCTGCCTGCTTTCTGCGAATCCGCTGTAAATTTGTCTTTGTTGGATACTTCTGTAGCTTGCCCCACTTAATGGTCGGAGCTTTTTGATTTTTAGTCTGACAAGCAGATCAGTGCTCCATAGGTATCGTGTAACTCTTTCCCTCATCAAGTCCCCATGACTTGAACAAATTATTGTAAAATACAGGACGGGCAAAATCATACTCCATATTCATCTGGAAGAAAGAATGCTTCATTCCCATATAATTAAGTGCATTCAGACCTTTTTCAAATTCTTCCAGCTTGCTGAACGGAACAGATAAGATCACATCATTTTCACTTGTATTGGCATTTATATAATCCCCAGGGTCGGGAAATGAAACACGGTACTCTCCTTTGGTAAGTGATGGGATTATTCCCCATACACAGGAATCTATCGCATCAAACTCTGTTTTCATTGCAGTGCCTGTCTGCGTTTTTATTCCCATTATTATAGTACGAAGCTCGGCATTATTGCAGTTTATCACTATTACATCAGGCTTGAAGGCTGATGTGCCGAGAGGTGCGGTAAGTATGCCCTTGTATTTCCCGTTTGGAAGATGAGGCATTGACTCTATAAACGCAGCGGCTGCATCGGGATCTTTTATTCCGATAACAGGAAGAAGCTCATTAAAGGCAGGTGTTCCCTTTTTTAACTCCACCTGACCGTAAGCTATAAGCGGTGCCCAGCACCAGTGATCCTGCTTCTGCATATATACGGTCTTTCCTTCCCTTCTGGAAAGGGCAAAAGCCTGACAAAGCGCCATATGCTGCCCCATATCCCTCAGCGGATATATCGTTCCATCGGGTATTTCTGCTTCATCACTTATCATTTTAAGAGCCATTGCGTCATAGCGCTGACCGATAGTGTTTTTCAGCAATTCGGAAATACGTTTGTTTTGTTCCATAGAAAATCTGCTCCTTCATTGAGTTCAAATAATAGATTGATGATAGTTGTTCATCACTGCACAAAATAAGTTATAGCTCAATTATAAACCAATATCGCTTACATTACAAGAAAAAGCTGTTTTAAACAGCCAAATTCAGCAATTTATGAATATATCGCTCCTACAAAAGCAATAAAATACCAATAATACTACTTTATCTCCGCATACTTACTGAGAGCTTATAACGTAAAATGATATCGTGGCTGATGAAGAGATTTTATATTATCCGTTGAGTATAAAAGCGGCAGTATATGACGATTTACAGGCATTTGCACTTGATATATCATACAATATAAGCCGATTATAATTGTATAAAACGACAAAATTGTCGAATCAGTCTATTATTAATATATTATTGTTGATTTTAAATGTTATAATTGATATACAAGATGTAATGACAGCAAATATAATTATTATTATATTTAACAATAAAAGTTATAAAAGCAGAGGAGATGATACTATGTTTCAATGTGATAAATGCGGTGCCTGCTGCATGAATCTTAAAAGATCCGAAATTTACAGCGATCTGGATCGCGGCGACGGTATCTGTATTCACTTCAATGAAGAAACAAAGCTCTGCAATATATACGACAATCGCCCTGATATCTGCAATGTTGATAAACTGTACAAGTTATTCTTTGCTGATAAAATATCTGTCAGTAAGTATTATCAATTGAACTATCAGGCTTGCGTTATATTAAAGGGAAGGAAGTGAACAGGTTGTTTGATTTTTTAAAGAAGAAAAGTAAAGACGAAGAAGATCATCAGACAGAAAGAAATGCTGTCACTGCTGCTGAGGGACTTACCGCGACATATTCAGCTCAGGAGTCAACAGCAAAAGCAGCTGAAACATTCAGAAAGCCCGATACTTATAACCGGGAATTGTATGACAATAATTCAGCCAAAATCAATGCAAAGAAAAATGCATTCGCCAATGGGACTGTAAAAGATCCGTATACAGGCAAAACCCTTGAACAATATCAGGATACTGCTAAAACAAAGTATCCCAATAACTGGCAGGAACATTCAGCTGAACCAGATCATATCACTCCCCTGAAAAAAATATATAATGACGACAAAAGAAATCCGTGGCTTTCTAATGATGATATCAGAACAATAGCCAACAGTGACGATAATCTTGAAGTAGTCTCACGAAAGATAAATAACGCCAAAAGGAAACGTACCAACGAGCAATTCTTTGGCGATGACGAATACCTGAAATCTGAAGGTATAAAACTTTCAGATGAAGCGAAACAGCGCGGTATTGAAAGAGGAAAAGAAGCGCAGCGTATCATTGACAGAAAAGAACGGATCGCAACCGCCAAAAACATTGTTCATACGGGACATGAAGCAGGCAAAGCTGCCGCTAAGAGCTCAGGCGAAATGGCAGGCGCTATGTCATTTATCACAAATATGGTCGCTGTTATAAAAGGCGAAAAAAATACCGAAGACGCCTTAGCAGATACAGCTAAAGATACAGGAAAAGCTGTGGTAACGTCATATGCGATGGGAAACGGTCTTACCACTGTATCACATACGCTTTCGGCTTCAAATTCCGAATTTTTGCAGGCTCTTTCAAAATCCAATATTCCCGGAAAAGTAATAACAGCTGTAATGATGACAGGAAACACCATAAAGCGATTTGCTGACGGAGAAATAACAACTAATGAGTGTATCCTGGAATTAGGTGAAAGCGGTCTGAACTTTGCAACAATGGGTTATTCTATGGCAGCCGGTCAGGCGCTTATCCCTATCCCGGTTGTCGGTGCAGCAGTTGGTGCGTTAGTCGGATCGGTAGCTACAAGTAAAGTGTACCACGAACTCATCGGCAAACTACAGGTCAAGCAGCTTGAACATGAAGAACGCATGAGGATAATTGCAGAATGCGAAGCTGTCGCCGAACAATGCCGTGAATTCAGAAAAGAACTTGAAGAATACCTTGAAAACTATTTTTCAGACTATCAGCATTGCTTTGATTCTGCACTTGATACTATAAAAAGCGCTTTCTATTCAGGCGATGCAAACGGTGTTATTGCAGGTGCAAATCAAATAACGCTAAAATTAGGCGGTCAGGTAAAATATAATACCGTCGACGAGTTTGAACAGTTCCTTATGGACGATTCCGTAGATATTATTTAGAAAGGTGTGAATTCTATGCCATTACCTCTCTTTCTTCTGGGCGGTCTTGCAGCTGCTGTGGGCATAGGCGGACATATAGACGCAAAGGAAACAAACGAAAAAGCTCAGAAGCTTTCAAATGATGCTCAGACATTGTACAACAATGCAAAGTATTCGCTTGAATCTGCAAAAAACAGAAGCGAAAGCTCATTAAAAGCTTTGGGAACAACAAAGAAAACTGTTATGGAGACCTCTGTAAAACAGTTCCTGCGAGCATATGATCGCATCAAGGATTTTAAGTTCAGCAATACTGTTGAATCAAACGAATTATCCAAGCTGATGGTAAATAATAATTCCGTTCTTCAGCTTCAGCAAATGACAGATATTTACGAATCCGCTTTTTCATCAGGAGCTACCGGTGCTGCTACAGGTGCTCTCATAGCTCTTGCTGCCAGCGGTTCACTTCCAATTGTTACAGGCACACTTTCGATCGCCGGTTCAGCTCTTGCCGCAGGTGAAATAGGTGCGGCTGCAAGTATTGCAGGATCAGCTCTTTCATTCGGTGCTGCAATGACTCCGCTCGCCGCAGTTGCAGCTCCGGTTATCCTGTTCACAGGTATATCATCAAGTCTGAAAGCAGATGAAAATCTTGAAAAAGCCCGCAGAACTTACTCGGAAGCTGAAGCTGCTGCGGAAAAGATGAAAATTTCAGAAACGCTATGCAATTCTATTTCTCAAAAATCGGGAATGTTTAATTCTCTTCTAACAGAATTGAATGTTATGTTTTCTGCATCTGCCATGCTTATGGACGATGTCACAAGAAATATTGAAAAAGAGAGAGCAAGCGGTCAAAGAGATAATGTATTCAAAAAAGAGGAAATAGAACTTATTGCAGTTTCAAGAGCTCTTTGCGGCGCTGTCAAAACTATCCTTGATACGCCTATTCTCGACTCAAAAGGCAATATAACAGAAGAATCACAAAAAGCTTACGACAATGTGCGGCAAAGCCTTCCTGATCTGTCACAGAGAATGGAAAGAGTACGTTCTTATAAATATACAAATCATAAAGGAAAGGTCATCACCAAAGATAAACGTACATATTCAGGCTCTCCAAGTATACAATATGACGCATCACCTTCATTGCCAACGACGACCAGAAATGTTTTTTCAGTTATTATCGGTTTGATCGCTGCTTCTGTTTCTTATAATATATGGGATAACAGTTTATTATCATTTATTGTTTTTTCAGCCGCCTCTTTATTGATAATAGATAATAATTCAGATATAAGGCTCTTCAGAGCAATAAAAAATATTCTTTGTATAAGCTTATGTAACGAATCAACATTGTGGTTAAAAGCTATTGCCGATAAAACCGCCGGGCACTTTGGATCAGCTGTTCTTTCGTTTATTCTTGGAATAATCCTTTTAATGGTCTTTGGTGCTGTTTCCGGTTCTACTAAACATTTACCGTCAATGCCTTCGACAAGAATATCTGCAATGCGTTTTTCAGCATTGTTATTAGTCTTTTTTGCGGCAAAGATCGTTATAAGTCTTTTAGGATTTGTTTCTGTAACATTTGCAACTGTAGTAACGCTGATCCTATTTGTTCCTGTTTCGCTTATAGCAGTTTTTATATATGAAGTTTTAATTACATCCGAATATCAATCAAAAAAGCAGTAAAGTGAAAAAGCTCGTCCATCTGGACGAGCTTTTTTTCAGTTTTATACACCAAAGATAAATTCCTTTAATGAGATAACGTCGCCTTTAGCGATAGAAACGTATACATAGTAACAGAGTATATAAGAAGCATCAAGTGCGTCTATCTTTCCGTCACCGTTAACATCATATGCTGCTTTCTGTTTTTCTGTCAGCGGCACATTATGTGAAGTTGAATTCATTGCATATATCATAAGGATAATGCTTGCATCAACTGCATCGACCTTTCCGTCGCCTGATGCGTCACCAAGCTCGATATCGGGCTCGTCATCAACAGGAGTTGAAGTTGTTGTACTTGGTGCAGTAGTTGTTTCTGTAGTTGTTGAGGTTGATGTAGATGTTGTAGTAGTTGTTGTAGTTGATGTTGTTGTGGTTGTGGTTGTGGTTGAAGTTGAAGTAGATGTGGTAGTTGTTGTGGTCGTTTCTGAAGTTTCAGAGGTCGTAGAAGATGTAGTCTCTGTTGTTGTCTCTGAAGTCTCAGAAGTTGTTGATGTTGTGGTTTCAGTTGTTGTTTCGGAAGATGTTGAAGTTGATTCTGTTGTAGTAGTTGATGTTGTTGTGTTTGTAGTAGATGTAGTTGTAGAAGTTGTTGATGTAGTAGTCTTACTTGTGGTAGATGTAGTTGTGGAAGTTGTTGATGTGGTAGTCTTGCTTGTAGTAGATGTAGTTGTAGAAGTTGTTGATGTAGTAGTCTTGCTCGTTGTAGATGTAGTTGTGGAAGTTGTTGATGTGGTAGTCTTGCTTGTTGTAGATGTAGTTGTGGAAGTTGTTGATGTGGTAGTCTTACTTGTGGTAGATGTAGTCTTGGAAGTTGTTGATGTGGTAGTTTTGCTTGTGGTAGATGTAGCCTTAGAAGTTGTTGATGTGGTGGTCTTGCTTGTTGTAGATGTAGTTGTGGAAGTTGTTGATGTGGTAGTCTTGCTTGTTGTAGATGTAGTTG
>JAEEGL013208232.1_pt1 | contig 29325 bp, 28 predicted proteins | sample 9134231 | NCBI WGS metagenome assembly JAEEGL01 (sample SAMN16246548, study PRJNA631951) | gut metagenome | biome: gut microbiome; feature: rumen; material: fiber-attached | host: Bos | place: Iran: Karaj | collected 2018-10 | reverse complement strand
GAAACCTCGGGTAGGTTTTAGTTAATTCACTCATAATCAACTTAAAACATTAAATTATGCCAGCAAAAATCAGATTGCAAAGACATGGAAAGAAGGGTCAGCCTTTCTATCACATTGTAATTGCTGATGGCCGTTCACCGCGTGACGGTAGATTAATTGAGAAAATCGGTACCTACAACCCTCTGACTGAGCCCGCTCAGATCAACCTGAAGTTCGACCGCGCCCTGTATTGGTACAGCGTTGGCGCAGTCCCGACGGACACTGTGCGTTCACTGCTCTCCAAGAAAGGTGTCATGTTGAAGTACCACCTCCTCCAAGGTGTGAAAAAAGGTGCTATGACTGAGGAACAAGCCGAAGTCAAGTTCCAGAACTGGATGAAGGAAAAGGAAGCCAAGATGGCTGAAATCGCCAAGACCAAGGAAGAAAAAGTCAGAGGCGAGAAGAAGACCCGCTTGGAAGCCGAGAAGAAAGTCAATGAGGCCCGCGCTGAGGAACTCGCTAAGAAGAGACTTGCCGAGCTTGAAGCCAAAAAGGCTGAGGAAGCTGCCGCCCAGGCTGCTGAGACCCCTGCCGAAGAGGCTCCCGCCGCTGAAGCTCCTGCCGAGAACGCCGAAGCTTAAGTCACTTCAGAATCGCATAAAAAGGCCGCTTTTACGAGCGGCTTTTTTTGTAGTCTCACAAATACTTTCTATTTTTGTTTTTTTAATGCCATACCATGAAAAACGCCAAACTTATTATCGGTTTTTATATTCTCATATTTGTTGTCTCAGTGTGGTTTAGCATTTCAACAAAACGCAATAGAATTACAGACCAGGAAAAACAAATCGAAGTAACACAATACGCCAATCCAGCCGTGGCATTTTACGACACCGCCTATCAATACGCCAATGGCATCAACGTTAAGCAAAACCCCACTAAGGAAAAAGAGTATTTGCTAAAAGCTTCAGAATACAATTACGGTCCATCAGAAATGGAATTAGGTAACTTCCTCCTATTTGGGAAAGGCGGTGATATAGATTCAATCGGTGCCATCTATTGGTTTGAAAGAGCCTCAAAACATGGCATTTTAGAAGCAAGTTTTGCTCTTGGGTGTATTTATTTGAATAGCAATCCAAAATTCCACAATGATTCATTGGGATTGTTTTGGTTCCAAAAAGCCGCCAATTACGGGCATCCTGTTGCTCAATACCATATCGGATCGTTTTATAAAAAAGGGGTTCTCTTGCCCCGAGATCTGAATTTTTACGTTTTGTGGATAAAAAAATCGGCTTATCATGGTTATGCTCCAGCTGAATATGAGCTAGGATGCTGTTACAAGGAAGGCCTTTGTGTCAAGCAAGATACAATCCAAGCCTTATACTGGTTCAAGCACAGCAGTCAACAAGGGTATATTCCAGCACATTCCCAATTGATCATCTTCACCCAAACATGTGAAAGCAGAACAAAGAAAACCGCTATACTAACTTTCCCGGCAAACGAAAAAACAGTCAAGACCCCTACTGACAAACTGTATCGTCATGGATATGACTTATTATTTGGTATCACAGTACCTCAAAACCAACCAGAAGGCATTCAATACCTTGTTGCCGCAACAATGGAAGGCAACAAAAACGCAAAAATAATGTTGTCATATTGTTTTGCCACTGCCTTTGGAGTACTCCTCGACAAAGAAGCGGCACAACACCTCTACGTAGGGAAAGGAGAAATACGATTCGATGACTCAACAGGTTCCAACCTCATCGAATTTGAGATTAAGGATGACGGTTCATTTAAAAAACACATCAATTTTTCACCAGAAAAAGGCAAATTCACAAAAGGCGAAAATATTTGAACGATTCATTCTTGATGAAATCCCGTAGTTCACGACAGGCTTGAAGATCTTCCGGACAAGAGACATCTGGGCATTCATACACCGCGTCGTATTCCGATACATCCACCGAGGCTAAACCACACGGATGATAACCCGCCATATCAATCAAACACTCACGCATGGCCTCCACAACCAAAAACGATAACTCATCGGCAGGATGCCTCCCTGCCGAGACCACCTCCAGCCGCAAAGAATAGTCCCTCAAAAAGGCCGCGGCCATCGGACCACAGCAATCATCACGCTCGCTGATAACCAAGATTTTCATGATTTAAAATTTCTTTGCGAAATTAAAACAATTCTTTGTATCTTTGCAACTTCAAATTTTAAAACAAGAAAAACACACAATATGGGAAGAGCATTTGAATACCGCAAAGCGGCTAAAATGAAAAGATGGGGACACATGTCAAGAGTGTTCCCGAAACTCGGTAAGTTAATCACTATCGCAGCCAAGGAAGGCGGTCCAGACCCGGACATGAACCCCAAGCTGCGTCAGGCCATCCTGAACGCCAAGGCAGAGAACATGCCCAAGGACAACATCGATGCCGCCATCAAACGCGCCTCTGACAAGGACGCCGCCAACCTCGTGGAAGTCACTTACGAAGGCAAAGGCCCTCACGGCATCCAGTGTATGCTGGACTGCGCCACCGACAACACCACCCGTACTGTGGCCAACGTGAAGTCCTATTTCAATAAGTGCGGAGGTTCCTTCCTCCCTATGGGTTCACTCGAATTCATGTTCACCCGCAAGGCTGTCTTCGAAATTGAAATGCCTGCCGGCATGGACAAAGACGAGCTGGAACTCGAACTCATCGACTTCGGCCTGGATGAGATCGTCACCGAAACCGACGAAGAAGAAGGCACCACCACGACCACTGTCTATACCGCTTGGACCGACTATGGCACCATGCACGACGCCCTTGAAGAACGCAAGATCAACATCATCAAGGCCAATCTGCAAAGATTCCCCAACAGCACCGTCAGCTTTACTGATGAACAGATGGTGGATATCGAGAAATTCCTCGACAAACTCGACGAAGACGAAGACATCCAAGCTGTTTACACCAACATGGAATGACCTTAATATAACATTTTTAAGTTTTTTAGGAAAAATAGCATCCATGGATGCTATTTTTTTTATAAATTAGCGGCAAATTTCATAATTAGCGTTTTTATTATGGACACAAAACAGATTTTTGAAAAAACAAAAGAACTATCGGACGTTGAATTTGCTTATTCCTCCACAAGTGATTTTAAGTTTACCGACACCCTAAACGATGAATGCAGCGCCATAGTCATGGAAGCTACAGTGATTTATTTTGAAATCAAATACATTCAAGCCCTTTTAAAAACCGGGAAACGACTTGCCGCAAGAGTTTACAAGCTCTATTACAACACCCTCAAAGAAGTCTGCAAAGACACTGGAGGCTATTTCAACTGCTACTCCCCGTCCAGCTTCCTGTTGATTTATCCCAAAGAAAAACACGACATTACAAACGTTGTAGATATCGCCGTAAAAACGGCCGCCCTGATAAGCGAAAATCTAAAAGACAACATCGAAAAGCACAGCCATATCAATTTCTCCATGGGCGTCGATAGCGGCAACATCCTTGGCACCAAAACCATCTGCAACGACAAATTCACGCAAATGGTATGGTTTGGCAACACGATTGAAAAAGCCATCACTATCAGTGGACTATGCCAAAGGCCGTTCTATGTGGGAATATCAAGTCATGTTTTCCATCATCTGGATGAACAACAACGCACCACGACAAAGCGCATCTTAGGTTTCAAGAAGCAAGTTGAAATATGGACACGCGTGTCATACCAGTTTGAAAACGTCAAAAAGCACCTTTACCAGACCAACTTCCACAAATCGTTTGATGATAACGAATAGTGTTTTTTCAACAACCTATGAACATATTGGTAACAGGATGCTACGGCCAACTGGGCACGGAACTGCGGAGACTTGCGGTAACCGACAACGCTAACAACTGGTTTTTCACTGATATTGACACGCTCGACATCTGCGACCGAAAGGCTGTAGAACAATATTTTTTGGTCAACAAAATCGAAACATGCGTCAATTGCGCCGCTTATACTGCTGTGGATAAGGCTGAGGACGAACCCGCACTGGCACGAAAAGTCAACACCGAAGCGCCACGCATCCTTGCAGAAGCATGTCAGAAACGCCATTCCCTGCTGATTCACATCTCCACAGACTACGTTTTCGACGGCAATAGTGACAGTCCATATAAGGAAAGCGATCCCACCAATCCCCAATCAATATATGGCCTCACCAAAGATGAAGGGGAAAAACATGTCGCAGAAAGCGGCTGTAACTATTGCATCGTCCGCACAGCATGGCTTTACTCCTCAACAGGAAAGAACTTCGTAAAAACCATGCTGAACTTAGCCGACACTCACAACGAAATCAATGTCGTGTGCGATCAAAAAGGCACCCCCACCTGGGCTTACGATCTGGCTTATGCCATCACCAAACTCCTTGAAAAATACGGCACAAAAACAGTTCACGAAGTCTTCCACTTTACTAACGAAGGTGTCATTACATGGTATGACTTCGCTGTGGCCATCATGGAAATAGCAGGAAAGAAATGTAAAGTCAATCCCATCACAACCGACCAATACCCAACCAAAGCCAAGCGACCCGCTTATAGCGTGCTTGAAAAGACCAAAATCAAACAGACACTGGGCGTTGAGATCCCATTCTGGAAAGACAGTCTGCGAAATTGCATTGAAGAATTGAACAAAAAATAACACACTATGGAACTACAGATTCTTGAGAGAGCCAAAGCCTGGCTCACAGACCAATACGATGAAGAGACCCGAAAGAAGGTCCAGTATCTTATTGACAACGATCCTAATGAACTCACTGAGAGCTTCTACCGCAATCTAGAATTTGGCACAGGAGGCTTACGTGGCATCATGGGTGTAGGCACGAACCGCATGAACATCTACACCGTTGCCATGGCGACACAAGGCTTTGCAAACTATATCAAGAAGATGAATCCCGACGAGAAAGAGCTGCGCGTTGCCATCGCCTACGACTGCCGCAACAACAGCCCTGCTTTCGCTAACGTCACCGCTGATGTCATGTCGGCTAACGGCATCAAAGTGTTCATCTTCGACTGCCTCCGCCCCACACCTGAGCTTTCGTTCGCCGTCCGCGAGCTGCACTGCCATGCAGGCGTGATGGTGACCGCCTCTCACAACCCCAAAGAATATAACGGCTACAAAGCCTACTGGAACGACGGTGGCCAACTGGTCAGCCCACATGACAAGAACGTCATCGCCGAAGTGGAGAAAATCGCCGACCCGTCGATGGTCAACTTTAAGCGCAACCCCGAACTTATCACTGTCTTAGACGAGAAATTTGACGACATCTATTTAAATAAGGTGTATGGGCTGTCGCTTTCTTTAGATCTCATCAAGAAACATAAAGACCTAAAAATTGTTTATACCCCCATTCATGGAACAGGACGCAGATTAGTGCCTGAAATCCTGAAACGCAAAGGTTTTGAAAACGTCTATTGCGTTGAGGAACAGATGGTTGTTGACGGCGACTTTCCGACAGTGAAATCACCGAATCCTGAAGAGCCAGCCGCAATGGCTCTCGCCGTGAAAAAAGCCCAGGAAATCAACGCCGACTTGGTTCTTGCCACCGACCCCGATGCCGACCGCGTGGGGTGTGCCGTAAAAAACGAAAAAGGCGAGTTCATCCTGCTCAACGGCAACCAAGCTGCCAGCATATTCCTCTATTATCTGTTGACCCGATGGAATGAGCTCGGTAAACTCACTGGAAAGGAATTTGTCGTGAAGACCATCGTCACCACCGAATTGCTGTTTGAGATCGCCAAAAAATACAATGTTGAGCGTTACGATGTGCTGACCGGCTTCAAATACATCGCTGACAAGATCCTCTCACTGGAAGGCAAAAAACAATTCATCGGCGGCGGCGAAGAAAGCTATGGCTATTTGGCCGGTGACTTTGTACGCGACAAGGACGCGGTAATCGCCACAAGCCTGTTGGCAGAAGCTATGGCCTGGGCCGCAGAACAAGGCAAGACATTCTATGAACTGCTGTGCGACATTTACCGTGAGTTTGGCCTTTACAAGGAGAAACTTGTTTCCCTGACTAAGAAAGGCATCAGCGGCACCGAAGAGATTAAGGCAATGATGACCCGCTTCCGCGAGACACCCCCCACCGAGATTGCAGGTGAGAAAGTTGTTGAGATAAGAGACTATAAAATCTTGGAAACCAAAGACATGATCAGCGGAAAAACAGCTCCAATCAACCTTCCGAAATCAGATGTCCTTCAATTCTTCACCGAAACTGGCTCAAAAATCAGCATTCGGCCTTCAGGCACAGAACCCAAAATCAAGTTCTATTTCAGCATGAAAGGCAAAATCGAAGGCAGCATCGAAGACTCCATGAGCCGCCTTGACGAAAAGCTAAACACAGCTGCGGAACAATTGAAATAATTCGGGATTAGGAATGCGGAATATAATGTCTTTCCAACATATTCCGCATTCCAAATTCAATCCGCTTGATTGGAAATGCGGTTCATGCCCTCGATGGCCAAACTATAATCCGGTTTTTGTCCAAGCACTTGACTATAAATCGCCTTGGCTTGAACATAATCCCCCATCTGTTCCAACACATGACCTTTGTTATACAAAGCATCCAAATAATTTGGATCACTTTGCAAGGATTGGTTGAAGTAATCCAGAGCCTTCTCATTCTCACCCAAATACACAAAATACACATAGCCTTTGTTGAACAGCAGACGGCTGTTGCCAGGTCTCAACGCAAGCAAAGTATCATAATGCGCCAAGGCTTCTTCAGGATGACCATTATCCTGAAGGAACAGAGCTAAATCATACCTCAACATCGGTTCTTCTGGAAAATTCGACACGATGGAACGCATGAAACCTTCCGTCAAAGGATTATGCTGTGCCTGATAAATCCTGCAGATCTCACGTTGAGGATCTAGAAAACCACCATCCTGCTCACGTGCAATCATAAAATTCTTCATTGCAGATGCAGTATCTTGCTTTGCCATGAAAGCCATTCCCCTCACAAAATAGGCTTTTGGATTATACGTGTTGATTTTCAACGCATTGTCAATATATCCAAAAGCAAGATTGAAGTTTTGTTGTAGCAAGTTCAGCTCAGCCAACTTGACCATTGGACGGCTGTCATACGGGTCAACCTCCAAAGCCCTGTTTAGTGTCGCCGTGATATTTGCCTCATTACCAAGAAGATAATAGATATCAGCCAGCAGAAGAAATGCATCAACGTTCTTAGGATCTAACTGAATAGCCTTGTTAACATCTACCATTGCATTTCCCACTTGTTCCCTATCCATATACATACTTGCTCTTTTCAGATAGAGGTCGGCACGGTTTTCATCCATTGCGATGGAATCACTCAGCAGAGTGAGAGGATCCCCCGTTGGGTTCACCTCTTCAACCTGCTGATTATCGGCGTTTTGAGTATTTGTTTTTCCAGTATTGTCACATGCTGTCACGGCCAAAGCCAAGCCCACACACAGCCAAATCAAACTCTTTTTCATCATTACTGTTCCGTCTTATCAAGCGCTTCAATGATTTTCTCACAAAGCTCATCGGCGAGCTCTGGGTTGTCCTCAAGGAGGCGTTTCACCGCGTCACGGCCTTGTGCAAGCTTAGAGTCGCCATAGCTGAACCACGACCCACTCTTCTTGATCACGTTGGTCTCGACACCTAAATCAACAATCTCGCCTGTCCGCGAAATACCTTCGCCATAAAGGATGTCGAACTCAGCCTTGCGGAACGGAGGAGCAACCTTGTTCTTGACCACTTTCACCTTGACACGACTACCGAGCACATTCTCACCATCCTTAATTTGGCTGACCTTGCGGATGTCGAGACGAACTGAGCTGTAGAACTTCAAGGCATTACCACCCGTTGTTGTCTCAGGATTGCCGAACAGCACACCAAGTTTTTCACGCAATTGATTAATAAAGATGCAGATGCATCCTGTCTTATTGATGGTGGCAGTCAGCTTGCGCATGGCCTGCGACATCAATCGGGCTTGCAGGCCCATTTTGCTGTCACCCATCTCGCCTTCCAGTTCGCTTTTAGGTGTCAAAGCGGCGACAGAGTCCACCACGATGACATCAATAGCACCAGAACGAATCAGATTCTCAGCAATTTCGAGGGCTTGCTCACCATAGTCAGGCTGCGAGATCAATAGGTTTTCCACATCAACGCCAAGTTTGGCCGCATAAAAACGGTCGAAAGCGTGTTCCGCATCGATAAATGCGGCAATGCCACCTTTCTTCTGAGCTTCAGCGATGACATGCAATGCCAGTGTCGTCTTACCAGAGCTTTCTGGGCCATAGATCTCAATGATTCTACCTTTTGGCAGCCCACCCACGCCGAGCGCATAGTCAAGTCCCAAAGAACCTGTGGAGATCGACTCCATCTTTTCTGCCTCGGCACCAAGGCGCATGATACTGCCTTTTCCGAAGTTCTTCTCAATGTTGCCCAAAGTGGCCTCCAAAGCCTTCAACTTTTCTTGCCTGATCTTTTGGGCATCTTCTTGTACTTTTTCTGTTGTCATAACTGTTTATTTTATATTATTAATTATTTTCACGCTATTTATCCATTTGCAAAGGTAAGAAAACTTTCAAGGATTTGTGCAAAATGTTGAATCATTTTCAAAATTCTTTTTTAAAAAAATCGCAAATATCTGTAATTCCGCATTTTTCACAAAGAGGTTTTCTGGCATGACACACATAACGTCCATGAAGGATAAGCCAATGATGCGCTTTGGAAAGCACTTCTTTAGGGAAATGCGCAACCAAAGTCCGCTCTGTTTGCGCCACATTCTTCGAGTTCTTGGTCAAACCGATCCTATTAGCCACACGGAACACATGGGTATCCACCGGCATGGCTGGCTGTTTGAAAGCCACCGCCATCATCACGTTAGCGGTCTTGCGACCCACACCAGGCAACCGTTGCAAATCCTCCATATTGTCAGGCACGACACCGCCGAAATCGCTCACCAAAGCTTGAGCCATCCCCAGCAGGTTTTTTGACTTGTTGTTGGGATACGAGATGGATTTAATATAGGTGTAAATTTCCTCCACCGATGACTCCGCCATAGTTTTTGGATCAGGAAAACGCTCGAACAGCGTCGGCGTGGTCATGTTCACCCGTTTGTCGGTACACTGAGCCGACAAAATAACCGAAACAAGAAGTTCGTAAGGATTACGGAACACCAGCTCCGAGCCAGCCAAAGGCAAATGCTCCTCGAAATAATCCACGAAAGCATCGTACTTCTGCTGGATTTTGGAATTTCTCATCATCAATAAACCATCAGTTTCCGCACAATCTCCTTTGCACCGTTGTTTGCTTTCAAGAAATACATCCCACTCTTGCAGCCTTCTAAAGAAATTCTGCCTTCGGAGAACTGGCTTTCTTGATGAACCACACAGCCTGAGAGGTCAAACACGGTGACCTGCCATGAGCCGTCTCCTAAATTCAGATAGAAGTTGCCATCGGAAGGATTCGGGAGAATTTCGGTCTCCGAAAGACCCTGTTCCGACACCTCCAAAGTGCCATCACAAATCACTTCAAACGCTAATTCATGCTCGAAAACATCTGAAGAACTGCCCATCAGCAATGTCGCTCCTGTTGAATCCTCAAATTTGAAAACTGAGCCACTGCCGAGACCATTGCCAGCAGAGTCCAAAATGCTGATTCTGTAGCAGTTGGCGTTAGGTAGCACAAACTCTTCAGTATAAACATGTTTGGGAAGATCAAAAGTAAACGACCGAACGATTTCACCCGAAACCATATCCTTAACTTGAACCGTCGTCTCCTCCGGATTTGAGTCTGTCTTGAGCTGCATCTTCACATATCCGTTGATAAGAGAAGGTTCTTCGAAAGACATCACTCGGAAATTGTCTCCTTCATAGCCGTCATCATGTCCATTGGGATTGAGTGCTTTAAGTGTCAACTGCGCACCACCACCCATATCAAACTCCTCCATAGTGCAATTCACTTGGCTACTGGCAGGAAGTGATCCAGTCCAAGTCTCACGATGAACTTCCACATCGTCAACAAAAGCCACGAGATCACAGCTTGTAACAGTCTCATGGCCAGAATTAAACAATGTAACCGTAGGCCAAACAACGCCGGAGCAGCTGGTTGATGAAGTCGTCTGCACGCCACTCATCACCAAGTCATAATCAAGATTCATCGCCAGCGGGAGACGCACTGCCTGATAGACCTCTTTGGAGTTGTTGTTATCCTGCACCCATGCAGTGATATAACAGTCATCCTTAGGCCAATTCAAGTCAAACGCCGCATCGATGGTCATAGTTGGACCTGTGAATGCCGTTCCATTTTGCGTTGGAATCAAATCACGGCAAACATGGTGCAAGCCCTGCATACCCTGCCAGCTCACGTTGATGTTGCATTGCGTCAAAGCAATCATCACCTTCAAGTTCGTTGCCGAGCACTCCCCTACTTGATTCACCGTGCAATGCACCGCCCATTGTCCAGAAGCGTCAGGCTCGCAGGACAAATCGATAGTGAAAGGACTTGTCTGATTAATGCGCTGGTTATAAATACTTTTATAAGAGGTGTAATTTGACTGACTGGCGTTTCCACCTCCACTATGGTTAAGCACACCGTCAGCCTTCAGCGTCGGATAGCTGTTGATGCCATAGTAAGTGGCTCTGGCATTGGTTTCAGTGGTATAATACAAATCCGTGGAAAAAGCAGAAGTATGGTAAGCCACAGGAGCGATGGCCAAACCCTCTTCAAGCATCTGAGCCACAGCATTGGCAGCGGCAGGGCAATAAGGGCATCTCACACCTGTAAAGAGTTCAAACAAAACACATTCGCGTGCCACATTATCCTTGGTTTGTGAAACGCCGAATGAAACAAGTCCCAAAAGGACAGCGAGAGTAAGCATTACTTTTTTCATAAGAATAATATTTAGTTTTAAGAATAATATTTAGTTTGCTGCAAAGATACAGATTATTTTCTACTCAGATTAGCATAAAAAACGTATTTTTGCAAAAAATTTCCGTTGGATGATCCAAGCAACAGGCATACATAAATCATTTGGTAATCTTGAAGTCCTCAAAGGCATTGATCTTCAAATCTTTAAAAAGGAGATTGTGAGTATTGTGGGAGCATCAGGAGCGGGCAAATCCACACTGCTACACATCCTTGGCACGCTCGACAGAGCCGACAAAGGCACACTGCTGATCGACGGCACCGAGGTCAACAAGCTTAACGACAGAGACTTGGCGAACTTCAGAAACAAAAAAATCGGCTTTGTATTCCAGTTTCACCACCTTCTTCCTGAGTTTACTGCTTTGGAAAACATCTGCATCCCTGCCTTTATTGGAGGAACACCCAAAGAAGAAGCCCTTAAACACGCATTACAGCTCCTTGATTATCTAAATCTTACAGAAAGAAGAGATCATAAGCCCTCAGAACTTTCAGGAGGAGAGCAACAACGTATTGCCGTGGCACGTGCCTTGATCAACCAACCCGCTGTGGTGCTTGCCGACGAGCCTTCAGGCAACCTCGACTCCGCCTCGGCACAGGAATTGCACAAATTATTTTTTAAGCTGCGCGACGAATTCGGGCAGACCTTTGTCATCGTGACGCATAACCCCGACCTTGCCGCCATGTCAGACAGAACCATTACAATAAAAGACGGAAACATTCGTTGAAGAAAGAAGTAAGAAGTAAGAAGTAAGAAGAAAGAAGTAAGAAGATAGAATGATGAGAAAGAATTTATTAATAGGAGTATTATTAGGAGTGGCCGTTTTGTTTTCGGCTGGCATCCAAGCCCAGACCACCGAGACTTACGAATCGCTGATGAGGAGCGGCAATACCAAATTCGCCGCCAATGATTTTATCAGTGCCAAGACCTATTATGAGATGGCACTCAAACAACGTCCCAAAGATGCCGAAGCAAAGAAAAAACTGGACCAAACCTTAGTCAAGATACAGCAAGACAGCGAACGGCAGGAGATCTTCTACTCCCATCTGGATGCCGGCGACGCTTTCAATGCCCAGAACAAATATGAAGAGGCATTGGAAGAATACAACAAGGCATTGGCTATCTTCCCTGGTGACAAATATGTTGGCGCACAGGTCGAGACCATCCAAGGCATCATCAAAGAGCGCAAGGACAAGCAGGACGCATACGACACAGCCATTGCCCAGGGCAACACGCTACTTGAGGAAGAAAACTTCGATGCTGCCATCATGCAGTTCGAAGCTGCCAAAGCAATCTTTCCCAACGACAACCTGCCTAAGGAGCGCATTGCAGAGGCCAAACGCCTCCAATCCGTCTATAACGAAAAGGTGACACGCTTCAACACCTTGGTGGAAGAAGCCAACAACCTCGCCCTCCGCAAGAACTACGACGGAGCCATCCAGAAGTTGAACCAAGCGCTGGAAATCTTCCCTAACGATGGCCAAGTGATGGCAAAGCTTCAAGAGCTGCAAGGTTCCAAGGACATCAACGACCGTTACAACGCTTTTATCGCAGAAGCTGACCGGCTCTATGAGGCCAAGGCCTACAAAGACTCCAAAATGCAATACCAGAATGCCTTGAGCGTCGTTGCCGGCGATGCGTACGCCACAGAGATGATCTCTCGTCTCGACCCGCTCATCGCCCAACAAGACGCTGAAGAGGCCGCACGTATCGCCGCGGAGGAAGAAGCCGCACGTTTGGCCGCGGAGGCAGAAGCCGCCAGATTGGCTGCGGAGGCAGAAGCCGCTCGTTTAGCCGCTGAAGCTGAGGCCGCACGTTTAGCGGCGGAAGCTGAAGCTGCACGTATCGCCGCCGAAGAAGAGGCCGCACGACTCGCCGCCGAAGAAGCCGCTCGCATCGCCGCCGAGGAAGAGGCCGCTCGTTTGGCCGCGGAGGCAGAAGCCGCCAGATTAGCCGCTGAAGCAGAGGCTGCACGTTTAGCCGCTGAAGCCGCAGCAGCAGCTGAAGCTGAACGTCAAGCCCGCATCCAAGAGATGCTTGGCATTGCCAATGGACTTTTCGCAGAAGAGAAACTCGTGGAAGCCAAAGCCAAATACCAAGAGGTGTTCACCATTGATGAAAGCAACGCCACCGCCACCGCCAAGATTGCAGAGATTGACGGCATCTTCGCCCGCATCGCCGCCGAAGCCCAGCAGCGCTATGACGAAGCCATGTCTGCCGCCAGCCGTTTCATGAGCGACGAGAACTACAGTGACGCTGTCTCACAATACAACATCGCACTGGTAGCCAAGCCCGGTGACGCCGAAGCCACCGCCAAATTGGCCGAAGCCGAACGCCTCAACACCCAAAAGATGGCTGCTTTGCGTGCCCAATACAACACCTTTATTAAAGAAGGTGACAAACAATACGCCGCCAAAGCCCTCGACAAGGCTGTGGAGAACTACACCAAAGCCGCTGACCTTGGTTTAGGAGAGCCCTACCCCATCGAGATGATCGACAAGATCGACCGCCTCATCGAGGAAAACAAACTCTACGAGCTCAACTCCGATGCCTTCACCATGACGGCCAACACGCCTAAACGCTTCACCTTCAACCCTGTTGATGTAGCATCACGCCGTTCCAACTACGTCGTCATCAAAGCCCGCAACATCACCCCTGGCAAGAGCTTCCCAATGATCGTCTCCTTCGGCAGCGAAAGCGGCAAAAACGGCGGTTTCGTACTGGCCATCTCCGAGAACGAGGAAGAAAAGACCTACATCTTCCGCATCGGCGGCCAGTATAAGTGGTTCAGCGAGAACAACACCTGGATTGAGTTGATTTCGGAGAACGACGATGTGGAAGTGAGCTTGGTGATGATCTCGAGAAGCAATTAAAAAGAAGCAAGAAGACAGAAGTAAGTAGTAAGAATATGGATAAAAGCGATTGTTGTTACCAGTCCTATCTGGCTATACTGAAAGAAGAACTTGTGCCCGCCATGGGCTGTACCGAACCCATTTGCTTAGCCTACGCCGCCGCAAAGGCACGCGAGGTACTTGGCTCCATGCCCAAAAGGGTAGAGATCAAAGCCAGCGGCAATATCATCAAGAACGTGAAAAGCGTCATCGTGCCCAACACCAAAGGCATGAAGGGACTGAAAGCCTCCGTGGCGGCTGGCATCGTGGCTGGGAACCCCGACAAGGCCTTGGAAGTCATCGCGGAAGTCACTCCTGAACAGAAAAAAGAGATTTCCAAGTTCCTCGATGACACCTTGATGACTATCGTGCCGCTAAACGTCATCGCCCAGCTTGATGTCACCGTGACCTTATACGACAACGAGCATTCGTCGAGCGTGCGTATTGCTGGGCATCACACCAACATCGTGAAGATTGAGAAAGATGAGCAAGTCCTCTTCGACTCGGGCTACGAAGCCGATGCCAACGCCAAGCTCACCGACCGCAAATGCCTCTGCATGAAGAAGATCTACGATTTCGCCAACACTGTTAATATCGAAGAACTTAGACCCATCATCGGTCCGCAGATCGAATGCAACAAAGCCATTGCCATGGAAGGTCTCAAAAACGACTGGGGTGCCAACATCGGAAGCACCATACTGAGTTTCGGCGATGACATCCGCATCAAGGCAAGAGCCTGGGCTGCGGCGGGCAGCGACGCACGCATGAGCGGATGCGAGATGCCTGTCATCATCAACTCAGGTAGTGGCAACCAAGGCATGACTGTCAGCTTGCCCATCCTCGCCTACGCCGAGGAATATCATATTGACGAGGAGCACACCATCCGCGCCATCGCCCTGTCGAATTTAGTGGCCATCCACCAAAAGACCGGCATTGGCAGACTGTCAGCCTATTGCGGTGCTGTGAGTGCTGGTTGCGCCTCAGGATGCGGCATCGCCTACCTTATGGGCGAAAGCCTTGATGTCATTGGCCACACTTTGGAAAACGCCCTTGGCATTGCCGCTGGCATCGTGTGCGATGGCGCCAAGCCCTCATGCGCCGGCAAGATCGCCGTCTCTGTGGAATCAGGCATCCTCGGCTACGAAATGGCCAAGAAAGGCAATGAGCTGCTCGGTGGCGACGGCATCGTCGGCAACGACGTGGAAGAGACCATCGACCATATCGGTCGCCTCGGTCGCCTCGGCATGAAGGAAACTGACGTGGAAATCCTCAAAATCATGGTGGAATGAGTCCCGACTTCGCCTCCATCAACGTGGAAGAACGCTCTGAACAAGCCGTTACGAATTTCAAGAGCGGCTATAATTGCGCCCAAGCCGTGTATATGGCCTACGCTGACCTTTTCGGCATGGATCACAAGACTGCGGCCATTATCGCCGCACCTATGGGCGCTGGCATCGGACGCATGCGCGAGGTATGCGGCACCGTGAGCGGCGCAGCCCTCATCGCAGGATTGGCTATCCCCTGCGACAACCCTGCCGACATGGCCTCCAAGACCCGCTGCTATGCTTTAGTGCAACAAGTGGCCGAACGTTTCCGTCAAGAGAACGGCAGCATCATTTGCAGGGAATTACTGGGTATCGCTCCAACAAAAGAATCGCCCGTCCCCTCTCCCCGCACAGAGGCATATTATAAGAAACGCCCCTGCGTGGAGTTAGTGCGGATGTCAGCTACCTTCATCGGAGAAGAGTTACAGAAAATTACTGGCGGGCAATGACCATCCTCTCTATCCACTGCTTCCCATTAATACAAGTGACGATGGTATAGACTCCATCACGCATACCATCCGCGGAAAGACTTATTACCTGAGCCGTGCTTTGGGATGAATAAACCAGACGGCCAGTCATGTCATAGATACGAATAACCGATTCTCCAACCTCAGCAAAACGGATATTGACACGGTCTTTTGCGGGATTTGGAAACACTTCAATAAGTTGTTTTTCAGTCATTTCATCCGCATTCCAGGTACCGCAAGCGGAATTAATCTCAGTGTCAAGATAAGCAAAACGGGCATCTAACCAATCACTCAAATAATCAAGCTGTGTTGTATCCACTGTGAAATCAGGCCAAGCCTCATGCTCACGGTCATAGGCACCGCTTTCATTCAACGCTTCGTATTCACCAAGGACGAGATCCATGATATTTTCACGGGTTAAAACAGTGGTTCTCAAAGCATTGTATCTTGCTTGAAGCATCGCGGCAAAGCCATTGTCACTACAGTCGTCTAACAATCGGTCGAAGAAGCCATTGCTCATGAATCCTTCAGCATTGTTGGTCTGACTGCCATCGGTATCCAATCCCCAAATGGCATCCAAATCCCAAGGCAGATAGAAAAATGTGCCGGATTTTTTGTAACGAGCCACAAAGAGATTGCGCCCCATATTGTCCATCGCTTGCAACACATTGATAAACAGGAAATAATCAATTGCATTTTGAGCATCGAACATCGTACTGTATTGCGAATAGAAGGCGTTGTCTGTTGAATTCATCACAAAATTAGTGAAGTTATACAACACACTCCAATCCATAAGAGTGTCGTATTCATTGGGATATACCCATTCGTAATTTCCCCAGGTGTCCGACGTGTTGTCATACTCCGGCAAGGTATCAAAAGTCGGCGCGCCTTCCCCATTGCCTTTGAAGAGCAGCCCCCTAAGGGTGCCGTTGTATTTCCTCAATCCTAACTGTTTTCGGTCCATACGTTCAGTGAGCGCATACACACCCATATAGGCATCATTCACGTACAAATCCACATACTCCATTTGGATGCCAGGCATGGCTCCGGGAGCGGTTTCATAATACGGCAACTGGTACATCTCCATCCAAAGCATGTTGGCCACCTTGTCACGAAGACGCAAAGGCTGCGCCCACATGGCCTCAAGATTCCAGTCATCATCACTACGCATTCCAAGGAAGGTAGTGTCAATCATCTCTACGCCAGTCTCGTCGGCCCAAAGCTCAACACGGTACGATTTTTTGTCGTACTGCTGCGAGGACGTGCCCCTGATCTTAAAGCCGGCGTGCATCTCGATCACCGTCCCATTATGGTCATCAACAACAATAGTGCCATGCACTGCTGGAGTGTTTACAATAGGTCCATCCGTGGTGATGTTCACCGTAGGCATGGAGGATTGCGCTGAGACAAATCCTGCCAGCCCAAAAAACAAAAACAAAACTAAAAACAATTTTTTCATTTCTTAAATTTCATCTATCCTTACCACTTCCAAAATACCTTCAATGGCTCGGATCCTATCCATTAACTTTTCAAGATATTCAATATCAGATATTTGAAGAACAATCTTCCCTTCAAAAAAGCCATCCTTGTCAGCATTGAACGACACGTTTTTCATATCCACCTGCATGTCTTCCGAAACCACCTTGGTGATTTTTCCGAGAAGACCGTGTATGTTGTTGCCATAAATTCTGATAGTGGCTTGAGACACACCATTTTCAATGCCGTTCCACCTCACCTTGATAATACGGTAGCCATAACGTTCCTGAAGGCTCTTTGCATTAGGGCAATTCACACGATGTATCGTGATATTGCCCTCGTTGGTCACAAAGCCAAACACTTTGTCACCAGGGATTGGGTTGCAGCATTTGGCCAGTTTGTAGTTCACATTTTTAATATCCTCACCGATTGAAAGGCACTCGTCGTTTTCGTAGTTAGCTTCCTTCTTTCCCATATCGACCGACTCAACCTCCTGCTTCTCCACTTTCATCCCTTTTCGCTCAAGTTCTTCGGAAAGGAAATGCTTTATCGCTTGAAGATCAATTTGTTCCGTAGCAATCTTATGGTAAAGGCTCAAGGAATTCTCCGTCTTGAACTCCTTCACTAAGCTCTCAATGGTTTCTTCTGTGGTAGGTATTTTCCAGTTTTTCAAGCGTCTGTGCAGCAACCCTTTACCCAACTCCGACTCCTTCAACTCTTGTTCTTTCAAAAAGCGGCGGATTTTATTCTTTGCTTTCTCAGTGGCCACCCAATTCAACCAGTCAGCATTGGGTGACTGTTTTTTATTGGTGATAATCTCCACCCTATCGCCATTGGAAAGCACTTGGCGAATCGGCACCACCCGTCCATTGACCTTTGCTCCGTTACAAGTCTCTCCCACCCGAGTATGAATCTCGTAAGCGAAATCAAGCACTGTGGAACCTTGAGGCAGCTGTTTCAAGTCGCCTTCTGGCGTGAAAATGAATATTTTATCAGATTTATAACTTTTCTTGTAAGAGGTCTCGAACGACACCATACTGGGATTTTCCAACACGGCCCTTACGTTGACGAGCCAGTCCTCAGAGCTTTGCTTATCACCTTTGTAAAGATAGTGCGCCGCTTGTCCTGTCTCAGCGATTTCATCCATGCGAGTGGTGCGGATCTGCACTTCGAAAAACACCTTCTCATCGAATTTCACTGTAGCGTGAAGCGACTCGTAACCTGAAGCTTTCGGCTTTGTGATCCAGTCACGCATCCTCTCCGGCACTGGCTCATAGAGGTTGGTAAGGTCGGCATAAACGCACCAGCAGGATTCAATCTCGTCCTTGAGCGCACAATCGATGATGATGCGTGCCGCCAACAAGTCGTAAACCTTCTCAAAAGGCACGTTCTGAGCCTTCATCTTGGCATAGATGGAAGGAATGGACTTGACACGCCATTTGATTGAATAAGTGAACTTGTATTTTCTGTTTTTTATCTCTGTGTCCAAACGGTTTTTGATAGGAGCCAGAAAACGTTCCGCAATATGTCTGCGACTTTCTTCTGTGGCTTCAATTTTCGACTTGATCTCATGAAAAACCTCGGGATTCTCGAACAGCATTAACTTCTCTTCCAACTCTGCCTTGATCTTATACAAACCAAGCCGATGCACAATAGGAATATAGATGTATTTGATCTCGTGGAAATATTTTCCGAGACGGTCATTATCTACATCTTGCTGATTTCTAACATCATAGACTCTATGCGCTACTTTCAGCAGCACCGTCCTCATGTCCTCAATCAGCGAAAGGAAAAGGTCACGGAAATTATCCGAGTTGTAGGCAACCTTTTCCGTTTGAAGCTTCGAGATTCTGTCGAAACCCTCCAGAATCACCGCGACTGTCTTACCGAAACGCGCCTCAATTTCACTGATCTCAATATTTTCCTTATAAGTGATGCCATGCAAAAACGCCGCCATGACCGAGATATAGCCCAACCCCACCTCAAGCACGGCGATACGGGCCAAATCAATAAGGTGGAACATATAGGCTTTGCCAGAAACCATATACTTGCCGTCATATTTCTCAAGGCAATAGTGATAAGCTGCGTCAACAGCTTTAAGTTGCTGAGGATCATTTACATGCGGACTGATATCAGCCAACATTACCTGATATGCCTTTTGGATCAGCTCCAGTTCTTCTTTGCTATAAGCGGACATGATAGTTTTTTTTTCGATTTCCACTTACTGGATACTAACGTACAGCTGATGGTTCAGCATGGCATCATAATAGGGCTTCAGCTCCTCGAAGGTGCCGTGTTTGATGGCGCATTTTCCCTTGTAATGGGTAATCCATGCGCAGGTCTCAGCCTGCTCATAGGTATGTTCGCATACCTCCACCAAAGTTTGAATCACATATTCAAATGTATTATGGTCGTCGTTGTGAAGCAACAGACTTTTTTCTTCTTCTATCAATTCTTCCGTCATCACATCGACGGCTTCTTGCTCCTTATTCATTCCAACTCAATCAATAATTAGGGGGTAAAGATACAACTATTTTTATTTTTGACCGCTTTTTTTTAAAAAATTCCTACTTTTGCGTTCCGAACATCATCCGTGTCATGCAGAATCGCTTCATCAAGAATATCATCTTCCTGCTCTTTCTGAACCTATTGGTGAAGCCATTTTGGATTTTAGGAATTGACCGAGAGGTGCAGAACATGCTTGGCGATGCCCTTTACGGGCAATATCTCTCCGTCTTCAACTTCTCTTATCTTTTTTATATTCTGCTCGACCTTGGCATCACCAATTTCAACAGCCGCAACATCGCCAGCGATAACAAGATGCTATCGAAACATTTTGCCGGGTTGGCGGAGATCAAATTGCTGCTTGGGGTGTTTTACGCCATTGTCATTTTCGTCATTGGCTATCTCAACGGATTTCGGGAGGGATTCCAACTTAAACTGCTGTTCTGGTGCGGATTAAACCAAGTATTGCTTTCCTTCATTCTTTTCCTGCGATCCAACATGCAAGGGCTTTTGCTGTTCAAGGCCGACAGTTTTCTCTCTGTCTTCGACAGGGTACTGGCCATTCTTCTGATGGTTCTTTTGCTATGGTCGGGATGGTTTCCGCGCGAGAACTTCAATGTGGTATGGTATCTGCAAGTGCAGACCTTAGCTTACATATGCACCATTGCACTTTCCATGTATCTCGTACTGAAGCACATAGACCACCTTAGCTTTAAGATCAACCTCAAGTTCTTCAAAGAGATTTTAGTGCAAAGTCTGCCTTTTGCACTACTCGTCTTGTTGATGAGCGTTTATAGTCGCATCGAGCCTTTCCTGCTGGAGCGTCTGCTTGATGACAATGGAGTGCAAGCGGGTATTTACGGTCGTGCCTACCGCCTCTTTGATGCTGGAAACAATATTTCCAACTTATTCGCTATCATGCTGTTACCCATGTTTACAGCCACTTTAAAAAACAAGTTGGAACTCAATAACTTAGTCAAAACCTCATTCAATGTCATTGTAGCCATGACGGGCATTGTCCTTGTAATGTGCGTGTTCTATAGTCAAGAAATCATGCAGATCATGTACAATCCCGAAGAAGGTGAAGCTGAAGCCGCTTACCTCATGCGTATTGGCCAATACGCCAAGGTATTTCCTATCCTGATGGGAAGCTTCTTCTGTTTATCAACGACTTACGTATTCGGCACATTGCTCACTGCCAATGGCAGCCTGAAGCAGCTCAACCTTGTGGCGGCATCTGGTGTTGCGATAAATCTCCTGCTGAATCTTGTCATCATACCACGGTTCCAATCGGTGGGTGCCGCCTGTACCAGCCTCTGCGTCCAAATCGTCACCGCATTGGCGCAATACCTTATCTGCGAAAAAATCTTCAAGTTAAAACTTGGCTGGCGTTACTGGATACATCTGCTCTTGTTCGCAGGAAGCATCATACTTTGCACTTGGCTTGTCAAAATGCTTCATTTGAACTGGCTCCTTACCTTCGGCATAGGGTTTTCCATCAATGTAGGACTAATCTTCATTACTAAACTTCTAAGCCTAAAGGAAATCATCACCCTTGTCCTTCCTGCCGAAAAAAGATAAGCAAAATACATTTTTTTGATTGTCCTTTCAATGTTTTTTCTTATTTTTGTCAACTTATTCGAAAATAGTTGATTTATGGACAATAACGAGAAGGACACCTTCAACTCCAAATATCTCTGTAAACTCTTAGTGGAGTATCGAAAGAGTGTCTTGATTATATTGATAGCCGCCGCGTTGCTTGCCGTTTTGTTCAGCTCGCCGTTTTTCATCACACCGCTTTACAAATCAACGGTAATCCTCTACCCCACTTCGAGCAATTCTATCTCCAAAGTGCTGATAAGCACCACATACCAGTCGAACAAGGACATTCTTGAATTTGGCGAGAGCGAACAGACTGAGCAGATGCTCCAAGTGCTTAACTCGAACCGCATACGAGACAAGGTCATTTCACGCTACAACCTAATGGAACATTACGGCATCAAGCCGACTTCAAAATACCCTTTCACCAAGCTCAACAAGCTGTATGACAGTAGAATCAAATTCCGCAGGACGGAATATAACGCCGTAAAAATCACGGTACTTGACGCTGATGCCGCCTTGGCTGCCCAAATCGCCAACGACATCGCCGAGTTGTTCGACAGCACCATGAATTCCATGCAAAAGGAAGTAGCTGTCAAAGCATTCAAGCTGGTGGAAACTGAATACAACAGCCTTTGCGCTGAGATGGCGACGCTGGAGGATTCGCTCAACACCCTCCGCCGTCTGGGTGTGTTCGACTATGAATCACAGGTGGAGATGCTCAGCCAACAGTTAGCCGTCGAATTAGGGAAAAGCAACACTCAGGGTGTCAAGAACATACAAGAACAGCTTGACATCTTGGCACAATATGGAGGAGCATATTATGCCATCACCGAGAAACTTGACCATGACCGTTTGCAACTTTCTTTGGTGAAGACCAAGTACGAGGAAGCCAAAGTGGATGCTACCGAGGACATCCCGCACAAATTCGTTGTGACCTCTGCGTTCAAGGCGGAACACAAGGACTACCCCATCCGTTGGATTATTGTGTTGCTCACCGTCGCCGCCACCTTCCTGCTGCTGATCATCCTTCTGGCACTCCTTGATCGCTATGGCGGCTTTTTTCGCCAACAGGCATCCGGCGCCCAAGAAAAGACCCAAGAAAGCCCCTACAGACAACGTAACCGCAAGTAACGAAACCAAAAACACCAAACCTCAAAATATATCTTCAACCGAAAAAATAAATCATAAAAATATGGATAACAATTTCAACAATCTCTCGCTCATCCAACTGATTTACAAATGGAAATGGCACATCCTCATCATCACAGTGGTGGCGGCCATTTGCGGTGCGATTTTCTCAAGTGCGAAATTCATCACTCCGCTGTACAAATCCGAAGCCATCGCCTACCCCGCCAACATCAGTCCATACTCCGATGAAAGCGAGACGGAACAAATGCTTCAAATCATCAACTCACAGTCCATCATCGACTCCATCGTTGAAAAATATGACTTGTGGACCGACTACAAAATCGACCGCAACTATCAGTATGCCAAGACCTACTTGATGCTTGAGTATCACGACAGGATTAAAATCAGCAAAACGCCATACGATGCCGTTTCCATCGTGGTCAACGACAAGGATCCTCAAGTGGCATGCAATATCGCCAAAGACATCCTTTATTTTTACGACAAAAAAGTTGGCCAACTACACCGCGACAAGGAGAAAGATGTTGTCATCATGTACGAAAAACAACTTGCCATGAAACAACAGGGAATCGACTCACTGAAAAAAGAATACAACGAACTTGGCTCTGATATGGATCTCCTTGGTCTCATCACACAGTCAGTAAAGGGTGGCAAAGGACAGCAAAACAGTTCCAATTCACATGCCTTAGACCTGACAACAAAAATCATCACCGAAGGCATGAACTATGCTGTAGTTCATTTGGAGTACGAGAAAGAGTTGCGTTTTATGATTTCCGACCTTTCGTACAGTAACGTTATCACCGAGCCTTATCCCGCTGACAAGAAGTCTTATCCAGTCAGATGGGTCATTGTGGCACTTTGTGGTTTAGGCGCTTTTTTGATTTCCATCCTCGTGTTGTTTGTCATTGAAAACAGAAGGAAATTCGTTCCAGCTAAGTAATGAGCAAGAAGGCTAAAATAGGATGGCTTTACCTTATCGCGGCACTTTTCGTTGCCGTGGCGCTTTATCTGCTGGTCAACAAACATAACTATCTGTTTTTTGCTGTGCCAGTGGTACTTGGCATCCTTTTGCTCTACATCTTCTCACTTGACAAAGTGATGATGCTCATTAGCTTTACTGTCCCGCTCTCTGTTATATTAAAGGAATTTGAGCAATTGGCGGTGTCTTTACCCGCTGAGCCTCTGTTGGCAGGAGTCCTGATTCTCTTCATTGCCAAGCTTCTCTACGAAGGAAATTACGACCGTAAGATAGCTCGACACCCGGTGAGCATTGTCATCATCTGCATGTTTGTCTGGATGGTTGTCACCACCATCACAAGCGAAATGCCATTGGTTTCCATCAAATTCATAGTCTCAAGGCTTTGGTTCATCATTCCCTCCTTCTTCTTCTGCGCACTGCTTTTCAAAAAGCCCAAGAATATCGACTGGTTTATTTGGCTATACATAGCAAGTCTTTGTATTGTAGTAGTTTACACAACCATCAACCACGCAAAACACGGGTTTGACAATGATACTGCCCACTGGGTGATGTCACCTTTTTACAACGACCACACGGCATACGGAGCTGCATTGGCGATTTATCTCATTTACGCCATCACCTACGTGTTTATGCCAGGAATCAAAACCAACCGTAAAATCATCATTTTAGGCGTTGTCGCCATTCTAAGCGTGGCCATGATACTCTCCAGCTGCCGCGCCGCCTGGGTCAGTCTGGCAGCTGCAATAGCCGTGCTGATCTGCGTCTTGCTGAAAATCAAATTTCGCTGGATTCTCACCGTTGTTGTAATCTTAACAGGACTTTTCTTCACCTTCCAACATCAGATCATCGATGCATTGGAGCACAACAGCCAAGACGCATCGGGCGACATTGTTGAAAACATCCAGTCCATCACCAACATATCTACCGATGCTTCCAACTTAGAGCGCATCAACCGTTGGCAGTCAGCGTTTCGCTTATTCGCTGAGCGTCCAATATTTGGCTGGGGACCAGGAACTTATCAGTTTGTTTATGCTCCCTATCAGATGTCAAAGGAAAAGACCATCATCAGCACCAACGCCGGTGATGGAGGCAACGCTCACAGCGAATATATCGGACCTTTGGCAGAACAAGGTTTCATGGGAACCATTTTGGTTTTGGCACTTGTCATCACGGTGGTTTACACAGGTCTCCGCGCCTACCACCGCGCAAAAAACAAGAAAGCCAAGGTGCTGGTTCTCGGAGCCACCCTGGCTTTCTTCAGTTACTTTGTTCATGGTTTCCTGAACAACTTCCTCGACACGGATAAATTGGCCGTTCCTGTTTGGAGCTGCGCTGCTCTCATCGTTGTCATTGACTTGTATTATTCAAATCAGGAAGTTTTCGAGGAAGTCCATTAATCTTTTTTCGTGTAAAAATCAACCAATTCCACCTCGAACATCAAGTTGGAGAAAGGCTTGATCAGTTCACCGGCCTGACGTGGACCGTACGCAAGGTTGGAAGGAATATAAAGGATGCCCTTCTCTCCTTTCGACATCAAGGCGATGCCTTCATCCCATCCAGGAATCACTTGACCGACACCTAATTGGAACTCAATAGGTTCGCCGCGCTCCACCGAGGAATCAAAGACAGTGCCATCAAGCAACTTGCCTGTATAGTGGACTTTAACCATCTGTTTGAAGCCTGGTTTGGGACCTCTACCCTTCTTGGTGCAGACATAAATCAATCCACTCTCGGTAGGCTGTGCGGTAATACCATTCTCTGCAATAAATGCGGCCAACTTATCGTCTGCCTGCTGTTGCATGGCAGCCATCTCATCCATCTTCATCTTTTGGAAAGCTTCTTCCGTCATAGCTTCATCCACAGTAACTTCCCAGCGCATATACGCATCTGGAGTGACAAATGAAGGGATAATTGGAGCATGGAAATGTTTTCTGTAAACAGAGTCAGCATTGATCATAAACGACATAGAATCACCAACATGCATCATTCTGAAGCCCTCGTACAAGTCGCCTTGGAAAATGGATTCACGAATCTTGTCGTATGCGGCCTCGGGAAGGCTATCGGTCGTGTAAAGCAAGGAATCGTTGATGTAATAGGCCAGTCTGACCTTAACAATGTCACCCATCTGAAGCTGATTTCCAGTTCCCTTGACAATCTCTTTGTAATACAATCCACTTTCCGTCTTCATATAACCCGGAAAAGGTGATTTCTCTCCACACGACAACATCGTTGCGGATACCAGGAGGCTCATGGCCACCAATAAAATACTTTTTCTCATTTTTTTGATTTTTTTTGTAATTATTTAAGAATCAAGTTATTTTACATCAAGAATTTTAACGACATAAATCAATGTCGCACGTTCAGGAATACTTTTCTGATCGCCAAGAAGTCCGTATCCCAGATGCGAAGGGATGATGATTTTAGCCACATCACCCTTATGAAGATAAGTAAGTGCCTCATCCAATCCTGAAACCACATCGCCACAGCCCACATCAAACGTCATAATACCATCATTATCACCAGAATAAATGACATCACCCATGATATTACGCAACACATAATCAACCTTGACAGTTTGTCCCGGACGAATCTGCTCACCTTCTCCCTGCTGGATAATCTGGTACCGCAATCCCGTTCCCGTGGCAATCATATCTAATCTATGACGGGATATATAGTTTTTTATGTCTTCCTCTTCGTCGTTAACCATATAACGATTGACTTTTTCAAGACTCTCTTTTAATTGAGAATCATTGTTTTTCGGGTGATTATGTGGTTTCTCATGACATGCGGTAAACATGAGAAAAAAGACCGTCAAAACTCCTGCCAATAGTGCGTTTTTCATATGTTCATTCTTTTTGATTGAGTTGTTCCTTATATTCACTAAGAATCTGATGCAATTGCGCCAAAGCGTCCTCCATGCTACATGTCAACGTTCCACCAGCTGCGTTAGTGTGTCCTCCTCCGTTGAAATACTTATTCGCCAATTCATGAACCGAAAACTTGCCTTTCGACCTGAAAGAAAAACGGATGACACCTTGCCGTTCTGTAACTAATACTGACATTCGGATTTTCTTCATGGACAACGGATAGTTCACAACTCCCTCTGTATCACCAACTTGATAATCAAAACGAGCTAATTCTTCCCTATTAAGCGAAATAATTGCCGTTGCATATTCATCTAACACCTCCATCTTGTTACTAATGGAATAACCCAACAAACGAAGCCTATTTTCCGAAAATGTGTCATACACCAACTGATGTATCTGATTGTAAGAAGCTGATTTTTCAACTAATTTGGCACAAATGGAGAATGTTTCAGAATGAAAAATTGAATGCGCAAATGATCCAGTATCAGTAACAATTCCTACCAAAAGGTTTGTTGCTATTGATTCGTCAACAAATTGCTCGCCATAATGCAGAATGACTTCCGCCACCAATTCTGATGCACTTGAGACCTCCGTCTCTGTTAATGTGCAATAAAAATTGTCAAGATTGGCATCACGATGATGGTCAATAAGAATTTTGGGAACATTAAGCTTCTTTAACTGGCTCAGAATCAATCCAGAACGCGAAAAACTATTGAAATCAACAATGGCAAGGCAATCCGTATTCTCAAGGATACGATTACACTCTTCCTGAGCTTTATCATAAATATGAATATCACATGCTCCTGGCATCCACGCGAGAAATTCAGGAAAATCGTTAGGAACCATCACTTCTACATCGTGTCCAATTTTTCGAAGAAACTGTGAAAATGCCAACGAAGAACCTATAGCATCACCGTCAGGATTGACATGGGAAAGGACTGTGAAGCGCTTAGGTGATTGAATCACAGTATTTAAAGCATGAAAAAATAGTTCTCTTTGCATTTATGGCGAAAATAATTTGCAAAGGTAACATTATTCCCGGAAAGATGGCACCTTAATTAATTAAAAATACAAGGCTATCGAGGAGAAAATGTTTCAAAAGTTCCGTCATCATACAGAATAACCATAGATTTAATTCCAGATTCGACCAACGCGTCGTTTTGAGGAACATCCTGTGGAATAACCGAGTTTTCGGACGGATTATCATCGGGGAGCGGAGTAAAATCAAATGAAGGTTCCTGAACAGATTCCTTGAAAGGCTCAGAGGTCGTCATCGGACCCGAACCGAGGATAATCCAATCCAAATTATACTCAGGAAAAGTCTCCTTGATTTTTTTAACAATCTCAAGACTTGGTTTGTTTCTCCCTGCTAAAATATGCGAAACAGCGGAGGGTTGGATTCCAAGCATAGCAGCAAAATCCGATGCCTTTAAATTTTTGGCTCGCATGATATGAGCGATTCTGTCTTTCATAATGTCCCGATTTTTTTGATTTCAAAATATATTCGGATTACAAAAGTAAAAAATTAATTCTTACAAAAAGTAAAAAACACAAATTTAAATTTGTAAAAAACAAAGAAAAGTGTAATTAATTAAAGTATTTCATAAAGATTAATATTTTATTGATTTGTTTATTAATTATTTAATAAAAATTACATCAAATGTCAATTATTTTATATTTTTTGAGAAAATATTAATATTAAACTTTAGATTATATCATATAACAATTTGATTATTAGTTATTTGATTATATAATTAAGATTATAATTCATTTTTTATCAAATATAAAATATTCACATTGTTAAACTTAAAATTTAATTTTGTAAAAATAGAAGTATGTATTTGATTTGCGGATATTTAATAATTATTGGTTTATTTTTGTAAAAATCATGACTCTCTGCATGTTATTTTGTAAAAATTGCATATTTTCGACGTTTTTCACCCCGATAATAGTTTTATATGCTCCAAAAACAGGGTCGCTGAGAACGCCTAAAAACAGCCTTAAAACAGCCTCTCCTATTTTCAAGAATACGGACAATTTTGTAATTTTGCGGCGTGATGAAAAACGAGGATAAGCACATACAAAAGCTGATTGAGGAAGGTGAACACCAGCAATTGGATTTCAAATTTGAGATTTCCGACAGCCGAAGAATTGCCCGGTCGCTTGCCGCCTTTGCAAACACTGACGGCGGTCGGCTCCTGGTCGGCGTGAAGGATAACGGCGCCATCGCCGGGGTCAGAAGTGACGAAGAGATCCACATGATACAAGCCGCTGCCGAGATGTATTGTCAGCCCCAAGTCAACTATCTCACCAAAGAATGGGAAATTAATGGGAAAACAGTTCTTGAGGTGATTATCCCAAAAGACGAGCACAACAAGCACAAGGCACCCGACAATCAGGGTAAATACAAAATCTTTGTCAGAGTCAACGATGAAAACTTGGTAGCCGACCCCATTTTGCTAAAAGTTTGGAAATTCCAAAAAACCAGAAAATTCAACAAAGTATCTTTCACAGAACCAGAAATGGCTTTGCTGCACTATCTTTCGGAGCACTCTTCCATCACACTGCGAGAATTTATGGAGCTTACACCTATAATTAATAAAAGGCGTGCTGAAAACATCTTAATCAATTTCATCCTTATAGGGACCATTAGCTTGCACATGACCAGTCAAGGATCCTTTTTTCAAATCAACAAAGGCACGGAATAAGCCTCTGAGAATTGCATATTTCGACCCTTGGTACACGAAACCGCAAAATATCCAATTCTCAGAGCGCATTTTACCCTCCAAAAACCATCTTGATATTCAACGTTTTAGTTTTTTTTGAAAAAAAAAGTAAAAAAAAGCTTGCAGATAAAGAAAAACGCCGTATCTTTGCCGTCCCAAACAACGAGAAACAAACTCTAAAGTTTGGAAGTTCTTTGAAAGCTTGAGGCCAGCAAAAAAAGTCCGTGGCGGGGCCGGGAGGCCGGCCGTCACGGGAGCTAAGGTAAGAAGAACCATAGCGGAGCCCTAAAACAGGAAAAAAATAAAAGTACAGCAATAATACAATGAAGAGTTTGATCCTGGCTCAGGATGAACGCTAGCGGCAGGCCTAATACATGCAAGTCGGACGGGAGTGGCCCTTCGGGGCCATGAGAGTGGCGCACGGGTGCGTAACGCGT